>ERZ857521.95-NODE-95-length-130635-cov-21.765454_pt1 | contig 130635 bp, 109 predicted proteins | sample MGYA00519701_ERZ857521 | MGnify/ENA primary metagenome ERZ857521 (study PRJEB31778, sample SAMEA3449346) | human gut metagenome | biome: human gut; feature: human-associated habitat; material: faeces | place: United Kingdom | collected 2010/2012 ...
CCGTGACCCCATGCGTGACAGGCATGTATTCTAACCAACTGAACTAACGCACCAGGACTCTTCCTCGTTTTTGCGAGTGCAAAGATACATATAAAATTTAGTTCCACCAAACAATAATGAGACTTTTTACAAAAAAGTTTGCATTATTATTGAATTCTTGTAATTTTTACCGTCATACAACCAGTCGGTCAACTCGCAAAGCGTAGTAAATCCCATTTTACGGAACAATGCCACCGAAGCGGTGTTTCCCTTTTCCACTATCACGTACAGCTGATGCAAATGCAATATGTCTAGAGCGTATTTCCTTATCTGGCTTATGGCCGCCATGGCATAGCCACGGTGGCGTTTGTCCTTCTTTATAACTATGCTCAGTTCGGCCCGTCTGTGCTGAGGACTGAAATTCACAAGGTCGATCATGCCGACGGTCTCCCCTTTCTCGTCGTCTATCATCAACCTCACCTGCTTGTCTGTGTAAATGTCTCCAGACACATTTGCCACATAATCGTAAAGCACATACCTTGAATAAGGCACATTGGTCGTACCGACATTCCATATCTCCTCGTCGTTTTCCACCAGATACAGAGTGTCAAGATCTTCAGGCTCCATAGCCCTGAGCCTGACGAACGGCAATTTGTCGCGCGTCATGTTCATTTGAATATTTCTTCAGGAGTTATTATTATACGTGTTCGGCTGTTGTATGTTCCTATGAAAACATTATCGGCTGTACCTTTGGCAAAGATGTTCAGAATATCGTCGTAAGCATAAGAATCCACATCATAAACCACATAAACGATATTGTTCTTAGGCAGATCCATCCCGAGATGTCCTTCGGGGTTTTCTTCCGCATTGCGCTCATAAAAGACAGCATCCAAGCCTTTACGTCTCATTATGTTGCGACACTGCGCCATGGCTTTGCGCGATCCCAGGAACACATAAGCCGGATCCTTTCTGTTGTTCACAACAAAGAAGCCAAGACTTTTTCGGAGTCTGATGACCTGCATGCGCCCCAATTCGCCCAAAGCCTTCGCATATATAGCGAACTTCACCGGCAGACTGAGCAGCAATCTCATGTTGCCGTAATGCTTGCGCAGGAATATCAGCATGGCGCCATAGAACACATGCACATATCTGAAAGACGACTTATGCGTGCTTTCACCTTTATAATGCAGTATGCGCGAGGGCACATACCAGTTGTCGAATCCTCCTTTTATGAGTCTGAACGACAAATCTATGTCCTCACCATACATGAAATAGTCTTCGTCGAGCAATCCCACCTTGTCCAACGCCGAATGTCTGAGCATGCAGAAAGCTCCGCTCACCACCTCAATACGCTCGGGCTCGTCCCACGACAGATAGCTCATGTAATAATGGGCGAAGCGTCTGCTCTTGGGAAAACGAGCGCACAGACCCGACATCTTGTAGAAACCTGTCATGGGAGTAGGTATGCCACGCCTCGACTCCATGGCGTCAGCACCGTTACACTGTGCCATCCTCACACCCGCCGCACCTGCATTAGGATGAGCATCCATAAAGTCGATGACATCGGCTATGGTGTGTTCGCCTACTATGGTGTCCGGATTGAGCAGCAGCACGTATTCGCCGGAGCTGCGCCTTATTGCCAGATTGTTGGCGCGCGCAAAGCCAAGATTGCGGTTACTGCTTATAATATTGACTCTCGGAAAACGGCACGAAAGATAATCCACCGAACCGTCCCGCGAGTGATTATCCACCACATACACCTCACATTCGATGTCTTTCGTCGCCTTCTGAAGCGAGTGCAGGCATTGTTCAAGATAGAACTTGACGTTATAGTTGACTATTACGACAGAGAGTTTCAATACATCGTAGATTTTTATGCTTCCGTCCTTATCTCCGATCTACAACGTTCCTTGGTGGGAACGACAAAGAACAGGCACAAGAATATGATTATGCCCATATATCCGAAAGCCACATTCATAAACATATAATAAAAGACCGTATTGACAATCATCGGCACACACAGCATGAGAAGTCGGATTGTTCCCCACTTGGACAAAGCCTCAGCCGAGGTCAGCAGTTTGCTTATGCGCTTGAAGCGGAACAGTTTCAGTGCCACAGGTATGACACAGATGGTGAGCAGCTCCATGATTGTCGCCACGACAAACTCTACGCTTTTATCATCCGATATCATTATGCCACATGGCAGCAGGTCGTTCTCGAAGAGCACCACGATGACCAGTCCCACAGCTATTGACGTGAGAAATATTGTCATAAGAAGCCTTTGCGTATGTTTCATTTTTCGTTTACTAATGTTGTTCTGTTGAGGATTGCCCGGCCAAGAGTCACCTCGTCTGTATATTCAAGCTCGTCGCCTACGGATATGCCGCGTGCTATGACGCTCACCTTCACGTTCTCTCCGGCGAGCTTGCGCGATATATAGAAGTTTGTGGTATCGCCCTCCATTGTCGAGCTGAGCGCCAGAATCACCTCCTTGACACCACCGGCCTTCACACGTTCCACGAGAGAATCTATCTCCAGATCGCTCGGTCCGATGCCGTCCATCGGCGAGATTATGCCTCCGAGCACATGATACAGGCCGTTGTATTGCTGCGTGTTCTCCACCGCCATCACGTCGCGTATGTTCTCTACTACGCACACCGTAGATGCGTCTCGATGCTTGTCCGAACATATCGGACACACATCCTCATCGCTTATGTTGTGGCATATACGGCAATATTTTATGTCGTGACGCAGTTCCGAGAGCGCTGTTGCCAGCTTGTCCACGTCCTCTGTAGTCTGTCTGAGCATGTAAAGAGCAAGCCTCAATGCCGTCTTGCGTCCCACGCCCGGCAGTTTGGCCAGTTCTCCCACAGCCTTGTCAAGAAGCTGAGAAGGGTAAGAACTTTCCATGCGTCAATCGTTGAATAGATATACTCCGAGTCCTATTTTCAGTCCGATTGTGGAGAAATCGCTGTGATTCTTGAACGACTGGTCATAATATATGGCCGGTTCCACCGTCACCGTGCGGCTCAGGAAGAACGCGTAACCCACCTCTACACCAGGCATCACATCGTTGTATCCGTGGCTGCCGTGTACGTATTTGCAGTTCACGCCGAGATATATTCCATTCTGCTCTATATAATAACGGCCGCCCACTCCGAAGCTGACATTGTTCTTCGAGCCCTTTCCTCCATTATGGTCATAAGCCACCTGACCAAGCAGCATCAGATTGTCGTCGAACATGTATCCTGCCTGCGCCTGCAGTCCGAGGCTCAGGTTGTCTATGCCAGAGTATTTAAGGTTCAGGCCGGTAAGCGAACCACCGAGATAAACTTTACCCTGCTCGAACTGAGCATTTGCCGTCACGGCCATGAACAGGGCCGCAATCATCGCAATCACTTTTTTTCTCATAATAATAAAAATAACATTATTAATAAATATGAGGAGTACCCACAAGGTGTAAGGCAAACCACATGCGACTTCAGACAGAAACATTGCTCTGCGGAAAGCCGCCATTATTTTGCAAAAATACATAATATATTTGAGAAACCGAAAAATATCATTATCTTTGTTCGATATTTAAAACATCACGGGCAGACACCGCCTTGCGGCTTTCATTCTGCCGTGACAACCCTTTTTCTGCTTAACATCAGCATCAGATGATCAGACGTTTCACCACTCTATTGATAGCATTGGCAGCTGTATTCACGCTTGCCGCACAACCCAAATACGAAGTAAGGGCCGTATGGCTCACAACCATCGGAGGCATAGACTGGCCTCACAGCTACGCCGGATCCGCGCGTTCCATAGAACGGCAGAAAGACGAGCTGCGCGACATTCTCGACCGTCTGCAGCGCGCCAACATCAACACCGTACTGCTACAGACGCGCATCAGGGCGACAACCATCTACCCCTCGGCATACGAACCGTGGGACGGATGCCTGTCGGGCAAACCGGGCAAGAGCCCTGGCTACGACGCGCTGAAATTCGCCATAGACGAATGTCACCGACGCGGAATGGAACTCCACGCATGGGTTGTGGCCATACCGGTAGGAAAATGGAACGCAGCCGGATGCGTAAGACTGCGCAAACGTCACCCCGGACTCGTGCGCAAGATTGGCGACGAGGGCTATATGGACCCTGAGAAACCGCAGACTGCCGAATATCTTGCAGACCTGTGCGCCGAGATAACAGGCAACTACGACATAGACGGAATACACCTCGACTACATACGCTATCACGAGACATGGCCCATGAAGGTGTCGCGCCGACAGGGACGGACCAACATCACGAACATAGTGAGAGCCATAAGCCGAAGGGTGAAATCAATAAAACCGTGGGTGAAGATGAGCTGTTCGCCGATAGGTAAATACAAGGACCTTAGCCGATTCAGCAGCTATGGATGGAACGCTTATGAGCGGGTGTGCCAGGACGCACAGGCATGGCTGCGCGACGGATTGATGGACGAGCTGTTCCCTATGATGTATTTCCGCGGCAACCAGTTCTATCCGTTCGCCCTCGACTGGAACGAACACAGCTACGGGCGCATCGTGGCACCGGGACTGGGCATATATTTCATGTCGCCGAGAGAGAAGGACTGGCCCCTGGCCGACATAACGCGCGAGATGCTCACCCTGCGCCATTACGGCATGGGACACGCATTCTTCCGCAGCAAATTCTTCACCGACAACGTGAAGGGAATATACGACTTCACCGTTCAATCGTTCAATCAATATCCTACCCTCATTCCTCCGATGACATGGCAGAGCTCTGCCCGCCCCTCCGCTCCGTCAGGACTGAGCAGAAGGACGCAGGAAGATAATGTGGAACTGTTGTCGTGGACACCTGTGGACAAGGACACAACGAGAATAATGTACAACGTCTATTCGTCGCGCGAGTATCCGGTTAATACTGACGACGCGCGCAATCTGACGGTGGTGCGCCTGCGCAAGAGCAGCCTCATCATACCTCACGACCCGACACGCTATTACGCAGTAACGGCGATCGACCGCTACGGCAACGAGAGCACACCGCTACAGGAGAGACACACAAATCCCGACACGCCGGAGACAAGAATTACCGACCGACTGCTGAAGTGTGACGGCAAGACGCTCAGTCTGCCCGAAAAAGGCAGCGTGTTCGACGCAGCGTTCGTCACCATCGAGACACTACAGGGTCACATCGTGGCGACACGTCTATACAACGGTACCGTAGCCGACGTGAGCAGCCTGCCGGAAGGCATGTATGTGCTGCGCTCACTCGGACGCAAAGGCGTTACACACAGGCTCGGATATTTCGTCATCAGACGCCGCAACACCACGCGCTGAGACAGCCGTCAGGACATGCTGACAACACGATTGCATATACAGATAAATATGCAACACTCAATATGCGCGATGAATATTCATGCATCGTCAGCCACACGAGCAACGGACAACAAACCGTCGCATTACGTGATATGACACTGCATAAGGCTGGCATCGGCGTCCTTTACGAAAACCAAAGCAATGAACTTACAATTTTTCTTGACTAAATTTTGACAAAATATTTTCGTGAAAGAGGTGTAAACGAATGTTAAATTATACCTTATAAAGACTGTTTCGACAAAGACGACATCTTAATATACCCCGAATCGTAGTCAGGAAAAGTTCATCTCACTTTCTGATATTGCCCATTTCGCAATCCGATTAAGCCTATTTCAGGGTGCGATATGGTACTTTTCATCCCCTGAAATGGGCCATTTCGCAAACCGAAATAGTGCTTTTTGAAAAACGATAAAACATCCTCTAAAGTTAAGTTATTGATATTCAATATTTTATAAAGACCTCTTATTTTCCGCATATTTGCGTCCGAAGGAAAGTCCGCTCGCAAATACTCGCTTATTTTTCGGGGTATATCAGAAAACCAAGACCGAAAAATCAAAATCCGGTTACAATCTGAAAGCGGGCCATACCGGTTTAATACTGGCAGGAAAAACGATGTCGGCTCGTGATTAAAAAAGCGGTATTTTTGTTAGACCAGATACCCGTTGATTTTCAACTGCGTCAATACATCATCCGCCTTACACGCCTAACAACAAAAGTCCCCGATGTCTGGAGACACCGGGGACAATCCTTATGCCAGTCAAAACTTACTCGCCTTTCGTATTGTCGTTGAATGTTGCGACACGGTTGAACTCTACCTGCTCAAACAGTTTGTCGGTAGCGCCCATACCCTTTGTTGTAAGGCGGTCAGCAGAAATCTTATACTTCTTTACGAGAGCGTTCTTCACTGCCTCGGCACGTTCCTCAGACAGTTTCTGATTTATCTCAGCAGAGCCTTCCGGTGAAGCGTATCCCTTGATCTCGACTTTTGCTTCCGGATGATTCTTCATATATGTTGCGATAAGCTCTATCGGTGCATACTGTGCCGGGTCTATCACGCTCTTGCCCTGACGGAAGAGCACTGTGGGCTGAAGGTTTGTAGCCGTAACCGGTCTTACATATACCGGCTGCTTGCTGTTCTTGCAGTCCTCAAGAGCCTTCTCGAGGTCAGCTATCTTGCGGTCTTTTGCGTCAAGCTCTGAATCCTTGCCGCTAAGCTCACCACGCAGACTGTTCACCTGTGCGTTGAGAGCGTCTATTTCAGACTGGTCGCGCAGTTCGGCAATCTTGAAGTTGTGGGTTCCGTTCGAGTTCTTGAACTTATAAACGATACCTGCATTGAGCTGCACAACGGAGCGGTCGATATCATATTTCACGCCCTGATAGCCGTTGCCGTTGAGCGAATATATGATGGCCGGCTCAAGATAGAATTGCCACTGTTTGTCCGAACCGAAGTTGAAAGCGAAGTCCAAACCTACTTTCGACGTCAGCATATCAGTCTTATATTCCTCGGTCGGAGTACCGAATATGTGTCCCCAACCCAAACCATACAATGCCGAAACCTCAAAAACACGCGGCTCGCCCTTATATCCGCCAAACCAGTTGGTGAGATTCACCGTTCCCAGCAACGACGTGTTGAGCGCGTTGACAAGCGTTCCGGTAGTAAATCCGTTGGTGTTCTTAAAATAAGCATTGCTTTCGACAGCCATACCGAATACCGGGGTGAAATTGCGTCCGATGCGGAGACCCGCGTTGGGCTGGAGGTTCTTGAGCCATCCGTGACCCGTCGTTGCAGTAGCAACACCACCATTGATACCGATATAGAAGTTGTCGAATGTCTTGCTTTCTGTAACTGTTTGGGCAGAAACAGACATTGCCATAACAACGGCTGCTGCCAATAAACCTAATCTTTTCATCTCAGTAATAATTTAAATTAATATACAAATAAATATTATCTGTAAAAAACCTTTACATCACAAAGAAACGAAAATAATGCATACACTCCAAATATATATGTTATAAAAATTCATTTTATTTCCAAATAATAACATATTTGCTGACATTTTATTATTTATTCATAATTAAAAACCATGAAATTATAAGTTACAGGAAAAACAGGACATTATGATGACGGAACATATACGGAATGTCCCCGACAACCTTACCGATTGCCGGGGACACTATGTGTATGTGTCATATTCCACCGTATTAAATATAAACGCGCGACACGGCGAAACAGAACGTGATATGTCAGCGCAGCATCACCTTCTTATTGTTCACGATATACAGTCCGGCGGTGAGTCCGCCTACATCGGTACGGCCGTTCACTGTGTCGGAAAACACAGTCTTACCGTCCGATGTGGATATGCGCACGTTCACAGGCGATGGTGTCGTGAGACTTATAGTGCCGTCCGATGTACTTACGTTCAGGTCGCCGCCGTTGTCATAGCTCACGCCGGCAATGGCAGAAGGAGTCTTCTCTACAAGCGCTGCCGCGTTGTTGCTCTGCGCGAGGTTGGCTATATTGCCGCCTTTAAGGTCGGAAAGTGGCGAATATATCTCAAGACTCGACTTGAGCATCCGGCCGCCGACAAGCGCTTTCACCTCGTCCTCATTGAATGCCGAACGCCAGAAGAACAGCTCGCTCAGCTCGCGGCTTACGTCGCTGTCAGGATCGCCGACGTACATCTTTCCTGGAGTGAGACGCTCTGCCAGCTCGCCAATCTGCACATCGTCAACATAGAGAAGCACGCGTTTCTGCGCATAGTAATGGGTGAGCGTCACGATATGCCATGCGTCGTCGTCCACCGACATCACGCTTTCCAACTTATTGCCCGTGTATGATGTGTATCTCACCTTGCCGCCTTCAACCACGTCAACATATCCAACGACTCTTCCGGCTGTATTCTCCACGGTCAGGAATCGTCCGGCATCGCCGCCCTTGAACCTTACGCTGACCGTGAAAGGATGAAGGATGTTTTCGCCAGTGAACTCTATAATGTCGCCTCCGGAGAGCTTTGACCCGCAGCTCATGTCGCGCACAGGCTGCGGTTTTCCGGCGGCAAGAGCATCGAAGAGCGACGGCTGCATGGCGTAGAAGAACTCGTTATGGCCATTGGTTGTAGGATGACCGTTGTCTGCCATATATCCCGTTGCCCATTTTCCGGTACCGTCGTCTATCGCACCGAGAGTGTTTACAGACGGTACGTCCCACTCATGTATCAAGAGATTCATCTGCTTGATGTACTTATAATCGGTAAGAGTGTAGTCGCCTCGCGTATAGTTGTTCATCACTACAGGTATTTTTCCGTCGGCACGCACCTTCTTTATAAGTGTCTGCATATTGTTGCTGAACTGCTGCATGAGTGCCTGTTTGTCGGTGGCTTCGTGGATACCTTCATTTCCCATTGAGAGTCCGATGATGACATAACGGCCGAAATCGTGTATAAGCTCGTCATAACGGTCGAGCAGATTCTGCGTGGTGTTTCCGCCGATAGATATGCCTGACACATCAAAAGGATTGTCGCTGAGTTTCCTCTGATAACGGCTGTTCATCAGATTGTCGTACAAATAGGCGTATCCGTGATTGCCGCTCGCACCCTGTCCGTTGGCTACCGACGAGCCGAAGACTGATATTCTGTATTCATTGATAGGAGCGTCGAGGGCAAACTCATAATTGTTCATGTCGAGCGAAACGGTATATGTGCCGCGGTTCAGACGTATGTTCTCAACATTGTATCCCTCTGACGACATCGCCACCTTGGTGCGGCTGCCTGAAAGACGCTTCACGGCAAGCTCGTCGCTGTTGTTGAAAGCGAAATAGAAATACTTGTCGGAGAAAAGATATACGTAGCCTTCGTTAAGATCGACCGTCTGGCTCCACACACCGTTACCGGCATACTCAACGGTCGTTCCGTCCGGAACGATGTTACCTTTTATATATAATACCACCGGAGTGACGCTCAGATTGTTCTTTCGCGAGTCGTATCTCATACGCACCACCTGCGTCTCTGACACGGTCATCGGCGCTCCGTCTTCTGCCAGACTGCCTTCTGCCGTACCGGCACCGAGCGTAACTCTCTCACCGTCTGAGCTGACTCCTTTAAGACTGTATGTGCCGGGCTGCAGACGGAGATATGCCTCGTATATGCCCGTATGGTTGCCGTCGGGGCGCAGCTCGTGCATGGTGACGTCGGCACCATCCTCAGAAGCAGTGCCCGTAACCACCATCGACTTGTATTCGCGCGGGTCTGCCGGACGCTCACCGCCCTCATATTCTTCTATCTTGATGATGTTTACGTGAGCCATTCCTCTCTCGCGCTTGAACGTGAAGAGAATGTTTCCATCCTTGTCGGGATATATGTAGTCGCTCACCGCCACATTTCTCACATTGCCCTGTATGGCTTTTCCGTCGGCATCGAAGCCACCGATGGTCCGTCCTGTAGTGGTGAGCCATGTGCTCCACGAGCTTTGTCCGTCAACCGTATAGATGCTGTTGCGGTCTGTTGTCTCGTCCACTATGCGGCTTCCGAATATGTAGAACTTGTAGCAACGGCTCTTGTCGAGTCCGGAGAAGCGTATCTGACGCTGGTTGTCGTCGTTCACCCATACATAATCTTCGGTGGCTGTCTGTATGGCAAGGTCGCCGAGGTTCTCTTCTGTCGGACTGTTCACACCTCCGGCATCCACTCCGTTGGTCTCCATCATCTGCAAAGTCTCGGCCGTTATGCCCGTGCCGGCATTGTCTGAATTCACGAGACTGAGTTTCGTTCCCTTCGGAATCTGATTGCTCGACGACTTTCCGGAAGTCAGATTGTTCCAGTAATGGCCGTTCTTGTCCGCCCCAACGGTCTGATGACCACGCGCGTTGTTCTCGGTCTCTCCCAGGTCTATATACATGCTTTGCGACAGACTGAGATTAGTATTGGGCCGTTCAAGTCCGTCGATTTCCTCTATCTTCATGGCATTCACGTGCACCATGCCGTTTATGTTTTTCTTTATTATGGTGAATGTTATGTTTCCGTCCTTATCAGGGAACACCACTCCACTCTCCAATATCTTATTGTTGTTGCCGTTGTAACCGCCGTCACCTATGCCGTCGCCGGACATCTGATGATATCCGCTCCAACTGTTCTCGCCACGGAAAAGATATTCGGCGGCGCGCACCTCGTCGGTGTTGCGGCTTCCGAAAGCGTGGAAACGGTAGCCTTTGTTCTTGTCGAGTCCGCGGAATGTTATGTAGTTATAGTTCTGGAAAGACTCAAGAAAGATGTAGTCTTCGGTAGCTGTAGCCACGGCAAGGTCGCCAAGGAGGTCTGCCGAAGGCGATAAAAGGCCGCCTCCTCCACTTCTTCCGTTGGTCATGAAACGTGTGTTTATGAACACGCTGTATCCTGTCGGCTCGTTCTGCGAGTTCACAATGTCGAACGACGTGTTGGGATAGAGATAGTTGTTTCCGGAACTTTTCACGTTGGTCCAATAGTGACCGTTTATGTCTGCGCCTACTGTCTGGTGGCCTCGCGAAGCATTGTCGGGCTCGCCGAAATCGATATACATCGTCTGGACAGTTGTCTGTGCACTGACAAAATTGAAACACGAGAGCATCAGCAACGCTCCGGTGAAAAAAGATTTTTTGTGCATGGTGTAATAGGTTTTTAATTATTGTGTTATTTCAAAGCATCCACAAAGATAACTTATTTTGTCGATCTAAAGCCATAAAATATTGATTATTCTAATTTTATCGGGCATTTTACTACCTGTCTGATAGAAAAACGGCAAAAAGGCAGGCGGAAAATGACTTCACAATAATACGGATGAGACATGTATGAAGATGCGTCCGTTCGACCAAGACTGAATCATTCGTGAAAAGACAAAAGCCGGATCGAGCGATGAAAGATAATGTCCTGAGTTCTAAAAAAGACAATATCAGACCATAAAAAGGTCTTTTACAAGCCATCGAACAGTATGTTCGGGATAATCGGACGGTCTGTTCCGTTCGCTCAGACTGCTTGCTCAGAATACTCAGACTGCCGGTTCAAAATCCTCAGACAGCGGATTACAAACCGTATAATAGTATGTTACGCAATCTCTAAAAGCCATTTCCGCAATTTCCAACAGGCTGTTTCACCGGTCTGTATAAATTCAACATGGTATGATTTTGCTCATAAAATATCACAGAATGTCGGAGGACTTCATTCCTGCGCGGGGCGATATTAACTGTGCCGGCACGGGCATCACACAATTATATACTCATGTTGATAAAACAATAAACTTGCATTAACAAAACGATAGGCTCATATTTACAAGACGATAAACTCATGTTGATAAAACAATAAACTGACATTAACAAGACGATAAACTCACGTTGATAAAATGATAAACAGACATTGATACAACCGGTAAATCATAATCGCATGTAAAACGCATATTTTCCGTGCTCTTACACGCGCTTTATATCATTATTTTTCAATAAAAACTTCTGTGCTTTTCCATAACATCCGTGTCCTTATTCCGGCGGAATGTCATTATGTTTAAAGACATATATCCGCTTTCTTGATGAAAACTCACGGGACGAACTTACAATTTTTCTTGACTGTATTTTGACAAAATAAATTCGCAAAAGAGGTGTAAAGGAATGTTAAATATGGCATTATAATGCCTGTTTCACCCCGTATCGTCTATTGATATACCCTATACCATAGTCTGAAAATATTAATATTGCTTTCTGATAATGCCCGTTTCGCAGTCCGATTAAGCCTATTTCAGGGTGCGATATGGTGCTTTTCAGCCCCTGAAATGGGCCATTTTGCAAGCCGAAATGGTGCATATTGCAAAGCGGAAAGATGCCCATAAAGTTAGGTTATTGATATTCAACATCTTACGAAAACCTCTTATTTTCCGCGTATTTGCGTCCGAAGGAGAGTCGGTCTGCAAATACGAGCTTATTTTTCGGGGTAGAACAGAAAACTAAGAGGGAAAAATCAAAAACCGGTTACAATCTGAAAGCGATCCATATTGTTTTATTTCAAAAAAAGAAAATTTCCTTTCAGAAGAATGGAAAATCAAAATTATTAACTTCAAACATCAATATTAGAAGCCATAAATATCCTGTTAATAACCGTCAAGCAGCTTGTTCACAACCATCAGACATTCTATTAATAACCGTCAAAAAGTATGTCACGCACACACGAAATATATCGTTTCACAGCCGAAAAGCCGCATCGTCTGACAATAACTGCCAACCCACCACTTTTCTGTCTTAGGTCTGACTCACACGCACATACAATAACCTGTGGGCAGCGGATGTCAATATGAGGGCACAAAAAAAGCCGTGCCAGCAGGTTCTCCATCCGGATTTATCCCACGGAGACCTGTTCTGGCACGGCTTATACCACTGCACCTGCCACAAATTGCGGCTTGGCGCATCATACGTGAAACGCTTTATTGCTTTTCTATTATCTTCATTCCTTCATCCACCGCCTGCATGTTGAGTGGTATAAGATTATGATGGCGCTCCGGCAAAGTCTTGTAAAGGGCAGAGTGAAGACCTTCGGTGCTCACAACCGGACAAACCTTCAGCAGTCCGCCGAGTATAATCATGTTGAACACCTTTGAGTTTTTCATCTCGGCAGCCTTGTCCATCGCGTCGATGTGATAGATGGTTATGTCCTTACGTGTCGGTGGATTGAGTATTCCGAAAGAGTCGTATATCAATATACCACCGGGCTTAACCTTCGACTCAAACTTGTCGAGAGAAGGCTGATTGAGCACGATTGCCACATCGTAATGGCTGAGAATAGGCGACGAAATGCGCTCATCGCTCACTATGACAGTCACGTTGGCTGTTCCGCCACGCTGCTCAGGACCATATGCCGGCATCCATGTGACTTCCTTGCCTTCCATCAGTCCCGAATAAGCCAGTATCTTGCCCATAGACAAAACACCCTGACCACCAAATCCTGATATTATTATTTCTGCTTTCATTCGTTTGTCGTGTCTTTTAAATCACCCTTTGGATATTGTTTGAACATATTCTCTTCCATCCACTTGTTTGCCTCGACCGGTGAGAGCTTCCAGCCGCTGTTGCATGTCGATACTATCTCGACCAGCGACGAGCCTTTGCCTGCCATCGATGCCTCAAAGGCCTTGCGGATGGCTTTCTTTGCCTGACGTATTGCAGCAACAGTCTCGACACTCTGGCGCGAAACGAAACAAGTGCCACGAAGAGTAGCCGCAATCTCGGTTATGTTGAGCGGATAACCGTGCAGCTTCGGGTCACGTCCGTACGGACAAGTACTTGTTTTCTGACCGATAAGAGTGGTAGGAGCCATCTGTCCGCCGGTCATTCCGTATATCGCATTGTTGATGAATATCAGAGCAATATTCTCACCGCGGTTGAGCGCATGTATGGTTTCGCATGTACCGATGCAGGCAAGATCGCCATCACCCTGGTATGTAAAGACAAGCCGGTCGGGCCATAAGCGCTTGATGGCTGTAGCAAGTGCCGGCGCACGACCGTGCGGAGCTTCCTGCCAGTCGATGTCGAGATAACGATAGGCAAACACTGCACATCCCACCGGACATACTCCGACGGCCTTGTTCTCCATGCCCATCTCTTCGATAACCTCTGCCACCAACTTATGCACTACGCCGTGCGAACAACCCGCACAATAGTGCATCAGGGTGTCATTCATAAGTTTCGGTTTCTTGTAAACCAGATTCTCAGGTGATATTATATCATTCATAACAATTTCTCCTTTATTGCGTTAACCATTTCTTCCGGCTCCGGTACGATGCCACCCAGACGGCCGTAATGCTCAACCTTCACCGTTCCATTCAATGCCAGGCGCACATCTTCAACCATCTGGCCTGCGTTGATTTCAGCAACAAGCACACCTTTCTTGCCATTGACAACCGAGCAAAGCTGTTTCTTCGGGAAAGGCCACAACGTGATAGGGCGGAACAATCCAGCCTTGATGCCCTGCTGACGTGCCACCTCGATGGCTTTCTCTGCTATACGCGCAGCACTTCCGAAGGACACAACGATGTAATCGGCATCGTCAGTCATGATTGTCTCATATCTTACCTCATTCTCCTCTATCTCGCGATACTTCTCCTGCAGATGCAGGTTGCGCACTTCCATCACCTCAGGTTTCAACTCCAGAGATGTCAGGATGTTAGGCTCGCGGTCCGGAGTACGTCCTGTGGTTGCCCACGGACATTCTTTCAGAATCTGCTCCTCTGTGCGTCTCGGCTTGATAGGAGGCAGAACCACCTTCTCCATCATCTGTCCGATGACACCATCAGAGAGAATCATGGCCGGATTGCGGTACTTGAAAGCCAGTTCGAAAGCCAGATCCACGAAGTCTGCCATTTCCTGTACAGAGTTCGGAGCGAGCACAATGACATAGTAGTCACCGTTACCACCTCCGCGAGTAGCCTGGAAATAGTCGCTCTGCGACGGCTGGATGGTACCCAATCCAGGGCCTCCGCGCTGCACGTTTACCACGACTCCCGGAATCTCTGCGCCCGCCATATATGATATACCTTCCTGCATGAGTGCCACGCCGGGGCTCGACGAAGTTGTCATAACACGCTTACCGGATCCTGCTCCGCCGTAAACCATGTTTATGGCAGCCACTTCGCTCTCGGCCTGCAGAACCACCATTCCGGTCGTTTCCCAGGGTTTCATTTCCGACAACGTCTCTATTATCTCACTTTGAGGAGTTATCGGATAGCCAAAGAAGGCATCCGCGCCACATCTTACAGCGGCATGCGCGATGGCTTCATTGCCTTTCATAAGTGTTACTTCCTGTTGTGCCATAGTATTTATTCCTCCATTTTTTTCTTGTAAACAGTGATACAACCGTCAGGACATACGATTCCACACGATGCACATCCGATGCAATCGTCCGGATTAACCACCTCAACGAATGGATAACCATGCACGTTCACCTTTTTACGTGCCAATGCGATAACATCTTTCGGGCATGCAGCCACGCACAGAGCGCAACCCTTGCACCGATCGGTATTTACAACAATAGCACCTCTAAATTTTCCCATTGTCAATATTTTTTAATTATGGCGGCACGTCAACCTGCGCTTTTCGCTTATCACTATACGGCGTAAGGTTCTGCCGTCTTATTTTCTTTCATGGATTATAGATATCCTTACAATAGAAATTGAGAATATCATCAATCATCTGTTTTGCCTCAACCGCAGGCGACTGCGGATCAAGTTCTATTGCCTCAAGATAATTGTCGATGGCATGTTTCCAGTCGCCGCGGCGCCGGTATTCGTTACCGAGCTTGTAATATTCGTCAGCTGTCACTATTTGTAATATTCTTTTTTACCGGCTGCAAGCGTGTTCTTCATGAGCGAGCATATCGTCATCGGACCCACGCCTCCGGGAACCGGTGTGATGAATGAACATTTCTCGGCAACCTCGTCGAACTTAACGTCGCCGTTGAGTCTGAATCCGCTCTTGCGTGTAGCGTCCGGTACACGTGTCGTACCTACGTCTATAACAACCGCACCTTCCTTCACCATGTCGGCAGTAACAAAGTTAGGCTGTCCGATTGCGGCGATGATGATGTCGGCCTCGCGGCATTCTTCCTTAAGAGTCTTTGAATGAGAATGGCATACGGTCACGGTAGCGTCACCGTAATGTTTCTGCATCATGAGCTGAGCCATTGGTTTTCCGACGATGTTGCTGCGTCCGAGAATCACGCATTTCTTGCCCGATGTCTCGATGTTGTATCTCTGCAACAGCGTAAGGATGCCCAGCGGAGTGGCAGAAATGAAGCAAGGCAGTCCTATGGCCATGCGTCCGACGTTTATCGGATGGAATCCGTCAACATCCTTGCGATAGTCTATTGCCTCGATGATTTTCTGCTCGTCGATGTGCTTCGGCAGCGGAAGCTGCACGATGAATCCATCAACATCCTCATCCTTATTGAGTCTGTCAACACAAGCTAAGAGCTCCTCTTCGGTCACGTTATCCTCATAACGTATGAGCGTTGACTTGAATCCGCACTGCTCGCAGGCGATGACCTTGTTCTTGACATAAGTCTCCGAACCACCGTCGTGCCCCACGAGCACTGCTGCCAGGTGCGGTTGCTTTCCGCCTCCTGCCACTATATTCTTCACTTCCTCGGCTATTTCGGCTTTTATTGCCGCAGCCGTTGCTTTTCCGTCTATAAGTTGCATAATCAGTATTTAAAATTTAGGCATGCCCTTCATACGGCCCATCATTCCAGCCATCTTCGACATTGAGCTGCCGGTTACCATCTTCATCATCTTGCGCGTCTGGTCGAACTGCTTTATCAGTCGGTTCACATCCTGAATGCTCGTGCCGCTTCCTTTTGCTATGCGCATACGTCTGCTCTGGTTGAGAATCTCAGGATTGGAACGTTCTTTCGGCGTCATGCTCCGTATGATGGCCTCGATGCCCTTGAATGCATCATTGTCTATGTCAACATCCTTCAACGCCTTGCCCACTCCAGGAATCATTGCTGCCAGATCTTTGATGTTTCCCATCTTCTTGATCTGCTCTATCTGGCCGAGGAAGTCGTTGAAGTCGAACTTGTTCTTCTGTATCTTCTTCTGAAGTCTGCGGGCCTCCTCTTCGTCGAACTGTTCCTGTGCGCGCTCAACGAGGCTGACGATATCGCCCATGCCGAGTATTCGGTCGGCCATACGTGAAGGATGGAACACATCCACGGCGTCCATCTTCTCACCCGTACCGATGAACTTGATAGGCTTCGTAACCACCGAGCGTATTGACAGCGCCGCGCCACCGCGTGTATCACCGTCGAGCTTTGTGAGCACTACTCCATCGAAGTCGAGACGGTCGTTGAATTCCTTCGCAGTGTTCACAGCGTCCTGACCTGTCATGGCATCAACCACGAACAGCGTCTCGTCCGGATTGATCTTCTCCTTCAGATTGGCAATCTCGTTCATCATGGCCTCGTCAACAGCCAGACGTCCTGCGGTATCGACTATAACCACATCGTTGCCTTTGGCCTTAGCCTCGCTTATGGCGTGCTGCGCAATAGCTACGACATCAGTGTTTCCCGGCTCAGAATATACCGGTACACCTACCTGTTCGCCCACGACCTTGAGCTGTTCGATGGCAGCCGGACGATAAACGTCGCACGCCACGAGCAGCGGTTTGCGGTGCTGTTTCTTGCTGAGCATGTTGGCGAGCTTTCCGCTGAAGGTCGTCTTACCCGAACCTTGCAGACCGCTCATGAGTATTATCGCCGGTTTGCCGGTGAGATGCAGCTCGGCAGCCTCGCCTCCCATAAGGTCGGCAAGTTCGTCGTGTACTATCTTCACCATGAGCTGACTCGGCTTCACAGCGGTCAGCACATTCATTCCCAGCGCCTTCTTTTTCACCTCGTCGGTGAAATTTTTCGCTACTTTGTAATTCACATCGGCATCGAGCAACGCTCTTCTCACGTCCTTAAGGGTTTCGGCTACGTTAATCTCGGTAATCTTACCTTCACCCTTGAGTATTTTAAAGCTGCGTTCAAGCCTGTCGCTTAGATTTTCAAACATATTTATTCTTGTGTTGTTATTTTTCCTTTGTTAATTGACAATGCAGCAACTCCGGTCCCTCAAAACGCCTTTCTCACGTCGCTGCTGACTACAAAATTAAGTAAATATAATGAGAAATGCCAACTAAGTCGAGGTATTTAAAATATTTTAAAACACAGCTGTCTAAAATGCGCACACATGGGTATTTTGTGTGCATAAAATTGATGTAAAAGCTCTGCCATACACCATATTATGCGTATGCACACTAATGTGCGAAATGAGCAATCAACGAAGCAAGTTCCAATCAAATCTCACCACCAGCGGCAGATGGTCGCTAAAGCCGTCGAGCCACCGCGGACCAAGATAGTTGCGGCGCGGTTTCACGCCTCCATACCTCTCGTCGTCCTCTATCAGAAACGGCGAGTCCTCCACCCTGCTCTCCGCAAAACGACGGGCAAGCGAGCGGCTTGCGAGCACATGGTCGAGACTGCCCCACCCTCCTCGATAGCGGTATGTGGCCTTCGCACCGTTGCGCCCCACGGCTCCGTCGGACACATCGGTAAATCCGGAATCGCATATTGTGGCAATGCATCCTTTGCCCGAATACTCGTTGAAGTCGCCCGCAACAATGATGAGTGCCTCCGGCGACACGCGGCGTATGGAATCAGCCAAAGCCACGACATAGCGCGCCACATGCTCACGGTAACGGTCGGTAATCCGCTCGCCCGACCTCCGGCTCGGCATGTGTGTGACTATTACGTGGAGCGTGTCGCCGCCAGACACAAGTCCGCAGGCATACAACAAGTCGCGCGTGGGGCGCATTCCGTCAAGCGGAGACGGGCGCACGCTGCGGTGGTTTATCAGTGCGAAGGAAAAAGGCGAGTACATCAAAGCCACGTCTATGCCGCGTTCGTCGGGCGAATCGGTCATCACATACTCATAGCGTGCCTTGCGCAGAAGCGAGCGACGGGTGAGATCGCGCATCACAGTGTCGTTCTCCACCTCGCACAGCGCCACCATATCAGGCAACTGCCATCCGTCCTTTCCGTCGCCACAAGCCAGGAGCGCCTGCCCTATATGGTTAAGCTTGCGCCAATAGCGGGTGCGTGTCCAGCGGTAAGAACCGTCGGGCAGAAACTCCGTATCGTTCTTCAGCGAGTCGTGGGTGCAGTCGAACAGATTCTCGCAGTTGAGTTCAACGAACGTGAAAAATGACGAAATAAACATCAATAGAAACATAACGCGAATGTTCAGGTTGTATATTTCAGGCGGCAGTGACAGCAGTCGTGAGCAAGACACGAATGTCTGCGGTGCAGCGACAGACCGAATGTAATTACAAATTATAATGACAGGCGAGCGCAGCGGCAAAGGAGGAAAGCTGTGCTTTGCGGACTTTGACACTGCCGAGCCGCATCTTATTTTCTACAAAAATAATGACAGGCGAGCGCAACGGCAAAGGAGAAAAGCCATGCTTTGCGGACTTTGACACTGCCGAGCCGCATCTTATTTTCTACAAAAATATTGACAGGCGAGCGCAGCGGCAAAGGAGGAAAGCTGTGCTTTGCGGACTTTGACACTGCCGAGCCGCATCTTATTTTCTACAAATATAGTAAAAAAACAGATTCATCCCCAATTCCCCGACCTCGTTTTTGTATAAAAATGTTTCATCCGAAATATGAAAAACATCACCCATATGTGCGTAAGCCACGCAAATAGACGTCAGACAAAGACAACAAAATAACGGATAAAGGAACGAAGAAAACGCTATGACAAGTCCGAAACAACGGCGAACATAAGAAAAATCAGACACACACGATAAATAATTTGATATATGAAAAAGATTATCCATACACAATGAAATATTCAATACTGTGTCTTCAATAAGCATAATGCTGCTCAGCAGAAAATCAATGGTGTGTGCTTTCAATACAAAGAATATGGTTTTAATCCAAAATTAGAGTTTTTTATTCTGCCGAAAGAAGATTTTCTTCTCTTGGAATAGAAACAATATTGGCGACTTTCAGATTGTAACCGTTTTTTGACTTTTCACTCTTAGTTTCCTTATATACCCCAAAAATAAGCGCGTATTTGCGGACCGACTCTCCTCCGGTCGCAAATACGCGAAAAATAAGAGGTTTTCGTAAGATATTGAATATCAATAACTTAACTTTAAGGGGCATCTTTTCGCTTTGCAATATGCACCATTTTGTCATGCGAAATGGCCCATTTTAGGGGTCGAAAAGCACCATATTGCACCATGAAATGGGCTTAATCGGAACGCGAAACGGGCAATATCAGAAAGCAATATTAATATTTTCAGACTACGTTATAGGGTATATCAAAAGACGATACATAGCGAAACAGGCTTCATAATGTCATATTTAACATTTCTTTACACCTCTTTTGCGAAAATATTTTGTCAAAATACAGTCAAAAAAAATTGTAAGTTCATCCCGTGGGTTTTCATCAAAAAAGCAGATATCTGTCTTGAAACAAAATGACATCATGCCGGAAGAAGAACACGTATATTATGGAAAAGCACAGACTTTTTAATTGAAAAATACTGATATAAAGAGCGGGGAAGAGCACGAAAACCATGCGTTGCGCTTGCAGTTACGATTTACACGTCATAACAATGTTGGTTTATTGCTTTGGAAATATGAGTTTGATGTTATAACAACACGAGTTTATCATTTTAATAATATGAGTCCATAGTTTTAGATACTTGAGCTTATTGTTATAACAACGTGAGTCTATCATTTTAATGATATGGGTCCATAGTTTTACCAACGTGAATTTATCATTACGCAAGACCAGTCCTGTCACTGTTTACATAGCCCCACTCTATCATTAATTTCTCCGGCCTTCGATGATTCTTCATACCACAAACCATTCCCCACCGAATTTATGCTCCCCTCACCAATCCTCATAAGGCGATATGAACATAAACAAAAAAAGGCGCCCGCACACATTGTGCAGGCGCCATATTATTCTTAGGCGATGACCTGAGTATTACTGGATTTCAATCTTGCGACACTCATCCTTCTTCTCAGCCTCGGCTGTCTTAGGCAGCGAAACAGTCAATACACCGTTGTTGACATTTGCCGTTATGTGATCTTTGTCGACATTGTCCGGCAGTGTGAATGTCTGTTTGAACTGAGAATAAGAGAACTCGCGATGCAGGTATTTTCTGTTCTTAGATTCAGAACCGTTTTTCTCGGTCTTCTTCTCCATACCTACTACAAGTTCGTTGTCATCGTTAAGATGCACATCAAAGTCATTTTTGCTCATTCCAGGTGCGGCAACCTCGATCTTGTAGTCCTTTTCTTCTTCAACTATGTTGACCGACGGAGCTGTCGTGTAGGCTTTTAACATCCTGTCATTGTCAAAGAAATCATTGAACAAATCTGGAAACCAACTCTGATCTGAAAATCTTTTGATAGGCATCATAAATCAATCCTCCTGTTTTTATTTTATGTTACACTATGCTTTCTTGGCGTCCTCCGTTGTCTGGACTTCAGACGTTCGCTTATCATTATGCAACAAACGTGCCTGTATGACGGTTTGTCAGCCGTGGAGAACCGCTTTTTAACAGTTGTGAAAACATTGTTAAACATTACACGGGACGGTTTTAAACATACGTAAACTTTTTTCAACATAGCGTCATGGAAAGTATGACAAAAAATGACATATTGACACAAGAAGATAATGTATGAAGTACAGGAACGTATAAAGATGCTATACGAAATGTAAGAAATCAAGATAAACAGAAGTCACGATGTGAAAAAACATATGCCTTGGAAAAGACGAACCGGAAGCAAGAAATACGGGCACGGACATGCGACGAACAGTCACCGCGTCTGCAATAAAATCCGCTCAGACCTGTGGGACGGGCTTTATCGCAGGCACGAGGCGAACCATCCGGGCACTCATACAGAATTGATTAATACGTGGAAGGGGCTCAATCATAGGACAGTATGGACCCAATCGGATAATAATGTTGGCTTCATCGCCTTGCGACGGTCTTAACGCAGCCCGCGGGACATGGCGCACTTAGGCTTCAGAATGAAGCACAGCCTCCAGCTCAAGGCGTATCTTCTCCATCCCTTCTATCGCAGCCGAACAACAATCCTTGAATTCCTGTCCGGTGAGCGAATCTACCTTTGCCGCCGATAGTCTGTCGAGCTCTGAAACGACGTCGGCCTTTATCATGGTGAGCACGGGCATAGCCTTATGCGACACACGTGCGGCAGCCTTGCGGTCGCCACCGTCGGCAGCGGCACGCAGTGCATCCTCGTGGGTCGTAAGCTCGCCATAGAAGCTCGTGAGAATCTCACGTTCAGCCTCCTCATCGCCGGCGGCAAAAGCTGTGAGCGGTGCGAAACGTCCGGACGATTCGGGCTTAGAAGCGTCCGAAGTCTCCACCTTGCGCCCGGTAACCGACATTATGACATCGGCAAGAGCGTCCATATCGAACGGTTTGAACAGGCACTCGTCGAACCCGGCTTCCTCAAACTGCGGGCGCGCTCCCTTGTCGTGGGCAGTCATGGCCACCACCGCCATGTGGCTGTGGTCGATGGAACGGATGAAGTCGGCACCGTTCATCTCTGGCATCTCTATGTCGGTTATCAGTATGTCGAACTTTGCAGAGGCGAGCTGTTTGCGTGCCTCAGCTATATGCCGGCACACCGTCAGCCGCCATTTGCCTTCCGAGAGCCGCGAAAGCATCTCCATGAGCAGTTGCAGCTGCAGCTTGTCGTCGTCGATGATTATGATGTCAAGACTGTCGCGCGTTGGCAGCTTCAGCGTTTTCTTCTCTTCTTCCTGCTCCGGCTTTTCCTCCGTGGCCTCCGAAACTTTCACCGGAATTGTGACGAAGAACGTAGTGCCCTGACCCTTGACCGACTTCAGCGAGACGTTGCCGCCAAGCAGGGTGACGAGCTCACGGGTGATGGACAGTCCCAGACCCACGCCCTCTATGCCCTGCGCTCCTTCAAGACGCGTGAAGGCATCGAACACCCGCCGGCTCTCCTCCGGCGTCATTCCCTGACCTGTGTCCGACACGCGGAGCAGCAGTCTGCCGTTTCTCACTCCCGCCGTGACACGCACCTCGCCCACGAATGTGTATTTCAGGGCGTTGCTGAGCAGATTGTCTATTATCTGACGTATGCGGAAAGCGTCGCCCAGACACACGCTGCCGCCACAGTCGGACGTTGCACACACGAGCTTCAGACTCTTGGCGTCGGCCTGCGGACGCATCTCCTCCACACAGTCGGACACGAGCTGCGACGGACGGAAACTGACGTTCTTCACCTCAACGCGCCCGTTCTCCAGCTGATGATAGTCGAGCAATGCCTCGACAAGGCGCAGCAGATGGGTGGCAGAGTTGCGTATGTTCTTCAGATACAGGGCCGGTTTGCCGCTGTTGACAAACTCGCCCAGGAGTCCGATGAAGCCAGATATCGAGGCCGCCGGAGCCTTTATGTCGTGCGTAATGGTGAGCAACAGCCGTTCGCGTTGCTGCAAGAGCTGTTCGCTGCGGTTCTTCGCCGCCTCCAGGTTTTCGCGATATTCCTTCTCACGCTGCACGTCGCGACGAATGTTTATGAGCAGCACCACGGCCGAGAGCAGCACCACGGCCGAGAGCAGTATGATTTTGTTCATCACCGCACGACGCTCCGCCATGTCGTGATCGAAAGAAGCCTGCACCGACAGATAGGCGTCGGTGCGTATGTCTTTCAGCAACTGGTCTATGCGCTGTGCCAGTTGCACGCCCACAAGCTGAATGTCTTGCTCGCTCCGGTCTATGTCGGCCTTGTGCTCGCGCCTGCTCTCCGTCTCCGCCTTCTTTATCTCGGCAAGCACGTCAGCCACCGTGTCGCCAATGTTGACACTGCGCTTCACACTGTCGGCTGTGAGTGTACCGCTGTTTGAGCGCACGCTCACCGTGTCGTTGCGCGACTTACGGAATGCGTCGGCAAGACGTCCGAAGAAATTCTTTTTGGTCTTCACCACCTCATACACAGTCTCACGTCTCTCGCGCATCTCCGTTCCCTTGGGATGAATGACGAGCGAGTCGCGTCCTGTATACAGATTGTGTAGTTTGCTGTTGAGATAGCTTCCACCTCCGTTGCGCGACATCACCTCCATCATGACACGCGTGTTCTCACGCTTTCGCTCGAGCAAAAGAATGAGCTGGTCTATCTTCAGTCTCAGCGTGGAATCGCCTACAAGCACTCGAAGACTGTCGGCTATGTTCTGCGTAATGGTTACCGAACGGTCGAACGCCGGCCAACTGTCTTCTATCCCGAAATATACGGAATGCTCATTGTTGTTCATTTCCAGGAAACTGTATACGAGACTGTCGGCCACGTTACGCCTTTGCATGAATGTGCGCTCGGCCTCGTTCATTTCGATGAATGAACGCGTGTTGCCATAAACGAGCCACGCCGAAAGGCCAAGGATGAATACTACGAAAACATAGCCCAGGGCCACCTTGAGCGGAACGCTGATTTTTCTCATCTCGTGTCTGCTTCTTGATTTACGGTTACAAAAATAGCAATATAATGATGAACGACGGCAAAATGTCTGATTAAAAAAAGAAAACACGCACGAAGAACGGCCGACGGCATACCGTAAAAAAGAAGTTCCGGCTGCCGAAATATATCGACAACCGGAACCAACTGTTGTTTAATGCTTCCTTAAAACCGTCATGTCAGAAAATAATTTTCTAATAGTGTCTTTCTCTTTATGGCTTACTGCAGTACGATGGTAGCAGGAGCTGTTTGTGCTGTGCTGTCGCATACGGCGTTGCTGTCGGCCGGTGCAACCGGTGTTGCTACGCTGTCAGGACCATCCTGAAGAGAAACAGGAGCTGCTACTGAAGATTCACGACTTGCAAATACGTTGCTTACTGAAACTACCATTGTTGCTGCAAGAGCTGCAAAAAATAACTTTTTCATAATCTTATTGTTTTTAAATTTGTGAATATTTTCGTTGTTTGTTCGCTTAATATAGTGCAACGGGCGTGCCAAAACGTGCCAAACAAGCGTATATCACTGATAATGAGCGAGTTAATAAAAACAATAAGTAAAATCGCTATTGGGGAAAGTGTGGAAACAGTGTGGAATTTTTCCACACATTTTTGTGGAATCCTCTACAAATCGATTCCGTATTTCTGCATTTTGTTATACAGAGTCTTGCGGTCGATGGCCAGCAGACGCGCAGTCTTGCTCTTATTGCCTCCGGTGGCACGCAAGGCGGCCTTGATGCGTTGAAGCTCGTCGTTCTCGTCGCGCAATGCCATGTTCTCGTGATTGACAGGGCCGAGCGACTGCGACAGTTCTTCCACACCTATATATTGTCCGCGCGTGAGCAGCGTGGCGCGCTTCACCACATTGTTGAGCTCGCGCAAGTTGCCGGGCCAGTCATAGCGTGCAAGCATCTCTGAAGCCTTGTCGTCAAATCCAAGCACATTGCGGCCCAGCTCCTCGTCGGCCTGCTTCACGAAGAGGTCGGCAAAGAGGAAAAGATCGTTGCCCCGCTCCTTGAGCTCAGGCATACGGATGGTGAACTCGCTTATGCGATGATACAGATCTTCGCGGAATCCTCCGTCAGCAACACGCTCGGCAAGATTCTCGTTGGTGGCGCAGATGAGCCGAATATCGACTTCTATCTCCTTGGTGGAGCCGACAGGACGCACGCGCCGCTCCTGCAAGGCACGCAAAAGCTGCACCTGAACGTCGTAGGCAAGATTGCCGACCTCGTCTAGAAAAAGCGTACCTCCGTCCGCTTCCTCGAACGCTCCCTTCTTATCTGTCAACGCACCGGTGAAAGCTCCCTTGACATGACCGAAGAATTCGGATGCCGCCACATCCTTTGGTATGGCTCCGCAGTCTATGGCAAGAAACCTCTTGTCTGCCCTACGGCTCAGCTCGTGTATGCGTCTGGCGGCATATTCCTTTCCCGTACCGCTCGCACCGAGTATGAGGACAGACATCGGTGTGGGCGCAACGAGCGAGATGTATTCGTAAAGTTGCTTTGAGGCGCGGTCGTTTCCTTCTATGTGTCGCGGCACAGTCTGAGTGGAAGCCGACGGTTGTGCGGTCGCCACTATGGGCGCGACCTGAGCCGGACGCTTTGACAGGGCATCGTTGATTTTCTGTAGAAGTACGTCAGGCTGAAGCGGCTTGGCAATATAGTCAGCCGCTCCCGACTTCATGGCAAACACCGCATTCTGCACTTCGGCATAACTGGTCATCACGATGAAAGGGATGTCCATGTTGCACTGACGCATCCACTCGAGCAGAACAAGACCGTCATGGTCTGGCAGACGCAGGTCGGACAATATAAGATCGTAGGTGTTTCCGGAATCCTGCAACTTTGACTTAGCTGCCGAGACCGAGCTAACCTTTTCTGAAACAAAACCCTTTCTGCGCAGCCACGAGTTGATCATCGTGCCAAATGTTATGTCGTCTTCTACAATAAGTATGCTTGCCATTAACTGTATTTATTATTTTATATTGTCAAGATCAGGCTTGACATTGTTGCGGATCTTCGTGAGATATGCTTTCATACGTTCCGAATCCTTATTGTCTATGATGTCGAGAAGCTCCTTGAGCTCATCGCGTATCTTCGCCACCTGATCGTGGGTGTAAGGATTGAACAGCACCTCCTGCAACAGATAGTCGTCCTCGCCGAGCACACCACGCGCTATGGACATATGGCGTTTGAATGTCGTTCCGGGCGCGTCCTGATGCTTCATGACTGCCGCGAAGACAAATGTGCTGACAAAAGGAATACTGAGCGAATAGGCCACCGTGCGGTCGTGCTCGTCGAATGTGTAATCATAGATGTTCAGTCCGAGCGATGCGTAAAGCTTCCTGAAGAACGATTGTCCCTCACGGCTGCCTTCGCTGATGATTATTGCGTTCTCATGACTGAGCTGACTCAGGTTTGCAAACGTAGGACCGAACATGGGATGGGTTGACACATAGGGATGGCCGCACTTTTCGTAGAAAGCGTGCAGTCCGGTCTTTACTGACGAGATGTCGCTCAACATGCACTGCGCAGGGAGATAAGGCATGACCTCCTCGAATGCGGGAATAGTATATTTCACCGTCACGGCGTTGATAACCAGCTCGGGAGAGAAATCGCGTATTTCCTCCATATTGGTGAAACGCCGACAATTGTATGTGAAACGCATACGTAGAGGATCCTTCTCATATACTGCCGTCTCATGACTGAAACTGAGCAGGTCGAGAAAAAAACTTCCCATCTTACCTGCTCCCATTACCAATATTCTCATTGTTGTTCAAAATTACTACATAAAAATCATATGCAAGAATGATTTCTATTATTTTATGACAAAAATGTTTAAAGGGGTGTTTTTTGAGACCTTCGGACCGTTATTGGTTGATTATCTCTATCTGCTGTCTTACAGACTCTTCGTGCACTTCCTCGAAGACGGAACGTATGAATTCGGAACTCATGCCGCAAAGAACGCCCTGTGCGCCACGCTTATCGAGTATCTCGTTGTAACGTGATGTCTGAAGCACGGTCATGTTGTGCTCTTTCTTATACTGTCCTATCTCACGGCAGACTCTCATTCGCTTTGCAAGAAGCTCTATAAGTTGGTTGTCCAACTCATCAATCTGCTTACGCAAAGCGTGTATTCCCTCGGTTGTCACCTTCTCATCGCGTATGACCAGAAGACTGAGAATATAGTCGAGCACATCCGGAGTGACCTGCTGCTTGGCATCGCTCCACGCGTTGTCGGGTGAGCAATGGCTCTCTACTATAAGACCATCGAAGCCGAGATCCATCGCCTGCTGGCAAAGAGGAGCAATCAACTCGCGCGTTCCGCCTATGTGACTCGGGTCGCACAATATTGGCAAAGAGGGATAACGACGGCGCAACTCGATAGGTATCTGCCACATAGGAAGGTTGCGGTAGATTTTCTTGTCATAGCTTGAGAATCCGCGATGAATGGCTGCGAGACGCGTGATGCCTGCCTGATTGATACGCTCGAGCGCTCCGATCCACAGCTCGAGGTCGGGATTTACTGGATTCTTCACCAATACCGGAACGTCAACACCCTTGAGACTGTCGGCCAATGCCTGCATGGCGAACGGGTTGGCAGAGGTGCGTGCACCCACCCAAAGGATGTCTATACCATACTTCAAAGCCAGTTCCACGTGCTCAGGAGTGGCAACCTCGGTAGCGACAAGCATACCGGTGGTCTTCTTCACATTCTGAAGCCACGGCAGAGCAGCCTCGCCCTGTCCTTCGAATCCGCCCGGTTTGGTGCGAGGTTTCCACACTCCCGCACGGAACATACGGCAGCCTTTGTCTGCAAGCTGCTTCGCGGTTGTCATCACTTGCTCCTCAGACTCGGCAGAGCATGGGCCTGCTATGACTATGGGGCGTTCGTTATTGTCACTCGGTAAACGTAATGGTTCTAAATTCAATGCCATAGTAATTGTATTTTAAGTTTCTGGTTAATAATTCATGCCGGACATCGTCACCGGATATAATTTCCAATATTGATTGTTACGTAACGCATACGGCAATTGTATATTTATAAATATTAAAGATTCATTTTCTTTATACGCTCCAACGCTTCTTTCATTTTCTCGTCTTTAGCACACAGACTTATGCGTACATAACGCGTTCCGTTAGAACCGAAAATGAATCCCGGCGTGATGAAGACACGTGCCTCGTGCAGGACACGCTCGGTGAGTTGTTCGGCATCCGAATAGGAGTCTGGGATGCGTCCCCACAAGAACATTCCCACCTGTGATTTATCGAAAGTGCAGCCCAACACGTTCATTATCTCCTCGGCTATTGCGCGGCGACGTCTATAAGTCTCTATATTGGCTTCACGATGCCACTCCGGCGTATTGCTGGAATAGGCTTCTGCGGCTGCGAGTTGTATGCCGCGGAATGTTCCGGAATCGATGTTGCTCTTTATCTTCAGTATCCACGATATGAAGGTAGGATTCGAAGCGCACATTCCCACACGCCATCCTGGCATGTTGTGACTCTTCGACATTGAGTTGAGCTCTATGCAACAGTCCTTCGCACCAGGTATCTGAAGCAGCGACATCGGATTGTCGTTGAGTATGAGCGAGTAAGGATTGTCGTTCACCACCACGATGTTGTTGGCACGGGCAAACTCCACCAGCTTCTCGTATGTCTCACGTCTGGCATTTCCACCGGTCGGCATATTTGGATAGTTAGTCCACATCAGCTTGACGCCGGAAAGGTCCATGTGGTTCAGTTCGTCGAAATCAGGCTGCCACGCATTGTCCTCCCGCAGATTGTAGTTTACTATCTGAGCGCCGAGAATCTTGCTCAACGATGTATAGGTGGGATAACCCGGATTGGGGACAAGCACCTTATCACCGGGATTTACGAATGCGAGTGTGATGTGAAGTATGCCTTCCTTGGAACCGATGAGCGGCAATATCTCGTCAGAAGGGTTGAGCTCCACACCATACCAACGCTTATAAAACAGAGCCATGGCCTGACGAAGCTCCGGAGTTCCCATCGTGGGCTGATAGCCGTGAGCATTGGCATCGCGTGCGACAGCGCAAAGTTTATCGATTGTCTGCTCTGAAGGCGGCATATCAGGCGAGCCTATCGCGAGCGAGATTATGTCCTTGCCCTCGGCATTGAGCTTTGCCACCTCTTTCAGTTTACGACTGAAATAATATTCCTGTACTGCCGACAGTCTGTCGGCTGGATTTACTGTTATTGCCATAATAATTCTATTTTACTTCTGTATATTCCCCCAATATCTTCAGCGAACGGGTCAAAGGTATTATCGCGTCAATGCTCTGACGATATCTGGTGAGATTGCTGAACGACACATCTACATAGAAAAGATATTCCCATTCGTGCCCTATTACAGGCAGAGACTGTATCTTGGTGAGGTTGATATTATAAAAAGAAAGGATTGTAAGTACTTTGGAAAGACTGCCTTCTTCGTGAGGAACGAGGAACACAAGGCTTGCTTTGTCTGCCTTCTCCAAAGGTCTGAGGAAGTCAGCTTTGTTAGGATTTGAAACTACGAGGAAGCGGGTGAAGTTGTGTTTGTTGTCTTCTATCTGGTCCTCAAGCACCTTCATGCCATACATTTCGGCTGCTGAGGCGTTACATATCGCCGCCCATCCATGACACTGATGCTTCATTATATATTCAGCCGAGCCTGCGGTGTCTTCTGCTTCCACCATCTTCAGCTTAGGATGTTTGGCCAACCACTTGTTGCATTGCATCAGTGCCACCGGATGTGAGTGCACTTCCGTTATCGTGTCCCAGTCGTCCTGAGGCAGGCAACAGATGGAATGTTGTATATGGAGTTTGTGCTCTCCCACCACCGTCGTGCCCGAAGCGCGCAACAACTCATAGTTGTGAAGCAGGCTGCCGGCTATGGTGTTTTCTATAGCAAGCATCCCTATCACGGTCGGGTCGTGCTCCATTTCGGCGAACACCTGCTCGAAAGTGGAACAGCATATAAGCTGTATCTGCTCGTCCTTGAAATACTGATGTGCCGCAATATCGTGGAAAGATCCGTGTGCTCCTTGTATCGCTATTCTCTTCATTTTTGTTCGTTATATTAATAAAAAAGCTCCGCTTTCACTATGTGAAGCGGAGCCGTTTACTTGTTAATGCCTTATTTAAAAATCTACACACAACTTCCCGCTTCACAATTGCTTGTAAAGTAAAAGTAAAAGCGGAAAAAAGAAGTGTAAGACTTGTTCATATATTCTATTGTTTTGTTGGGTGCAAATATATAACAAAAAACTTTTAATTCCAAATAATTTGCAATAAAATGTTGCACTTTTTATATGAAAGCATAACAAAAGATATTAATTTGCGTAATCTCTATATATGATTATAAACACAGATTGGCATTATCGGGTCTCGATGCACGGCTCTATCAGAACGTAGTCCGGACATTATCACATCCGAAGGTCTGCCGGTTTATACAGAACACTCATCAATTATTGCTGAAGATGCCGTAAGGATCGTTATTCTTATATATCTGTTTTACACGACCCTCCACATCCTGTGCATCCGCATTTTCCGCCTGGTTGTTTGCCGGTTCAAGCTCGTCAGCAGTCTTCAGGTCCTCTTCGGCACCCTGCTCATCACCGACTGCCTTCTTTGCCTTGCCTCTTCCACGGAACGCAGCCACACAGAATGGATTTAATTCCACCACCTTATTATATATATTTACGACAGTCTCGTTATTGCCTTTCTTCTCCTCGATTCTAGCTTTAAGAAGCAATATATCCTCCGTGTCGCCGACGTGTTCCTGAAGATAAGCCACATCCTCGTCGGCAGCATCAACATCCTCAGTCTCAAGAAGCACCTCACCCCGGAGCAGGTAAGCGTCGTAATAGTCGTTTTTAAGAGATATTGCCTTGGTGAGCATGGCTACAGCATTGTTGTAGTCGCCGAGTCCGTGACAGGCACGCGCATAAAAGAAATAAGCCAGCGGATTCTCGTTGTTTATCACAACAGCCTTCTCACACGCGTCGGCCATAACATTATAGTCCTCCATCATGTAAGCAACCTCAGCCATACGTATCAGAATCTTCTGGTTGTCCGGCTGCGCCTCCGACATCTTCTGCAACTGTTCATAAGCCTGGGGCAGCTTGTTGCACTGAATGTATGCCTGAGACAGATAATCCCTACACTCCAAATCCTCGTTCAGATCGAGCGCATGAGTGAAACATTGCACGGCATAATCGGGTTGCCTCATACGCAGAGCTTTCACCCCGTCATATTTAAGCACATCGAAGTTTCGTGCCTGCTCTTCTTTCTTCTTTTCTTCCTGGGTTTCTTCTTTTCCCCCGAACAATGCTTTGAATATATTCATTATGGTATTTTTGTCTGCAAAGATAATTTAAAATAAAGACCGAAAAAAATTATCAATAGTTAAAGTTGAAAGAAAAATACATATCTTTCACGATTAATGACTATGTTTGCATAAGATATGTTTAAACTTATGACAAGATTCTTATCAGTTGTTTTATTGGTTTTTGTTTCCTCGATTCTGAATGCACAGGAAATAAACAAAGAAACTGGCAATAATCAGAGGAACAATACACCGGCCGTTGCCGACTCTGCAATAATGACGCAATCGGCACACGAGGAGCCATATAATTTCGAATATTCAACGCCTTCAATGATGTCTGCCATGCCCATACAGGCTCAGGACAGCCTGCATCTGCCGGTGCTTGACTCGCAGGGACGCGTGTCACCGTTCAATCTTTATCCTCTCTATTACGGAGGATGGAGCTCATGGGAACTGCATCCCGGACTGAACATAAGTGCCGGAGCGTCCGTATTCGCACAGTTCGGCAAGAACGCACGTCACGGTGCTGGATTCAGTCAGAACATATCCGCGATGTATGCGATACCGGTGAACAACAAGCTGTCAATAGCCTTAGGAGGATATCTCAACAACATATATTGGGCGCACGATGCTTACCGCGACGCCGGACTTTCCGCAATCTTAGGCTATAAGTTCAACGACCATTGGGAAGCATACCTTTACGGTCATAAATCGCTTGTGGACAACCACCGCATGCCTTATTGCCTCTACGACATGAATTCCGTTGGCGACCGCATAGGTGCTGCCGTGAAATACAATTTCAACGAGAACACAAGCATACAGATATCTGTCGAAAGTGTTTCGATGCCTAACCGGAGACCGCTGTCCATAGAGCCTCCGGTAGCACCAGGTCCGCGCTTTTAACTTACATATTTAAGGCGCAGACTGTTCAACACTACGCTCACACTCGAGAACGCCATAAGCGCGCTTGCCCATGTAGGAGTTATCGCGAAATCCACACCGAAAGCATGAGGCAGTCCGGCTGCGAGCGGAATACAAACGACATTATATATGAATGCCCAGAACAGATTCTGGCGTATCATGCCTACGGTCTTTCTCGACAACCTGAACGCACTTGCTATTTTTCTCAGGTCAGTACCCATGAGTGTCACCTGTGCCACGTCCATGGCTATGTCCGTACCGTGTCCCATGGCTATACTTACGTCTGCTGCAGCAAGTGCCTGACTGTCGTTTATGCCGTCGCCAACCATTGCGACATGCCTTCCCTCGCTCTGCAATCTTCTCACGATATCCTCTTTGTCCTGCGGTGTCACCTTGCTCTGATAATGTTTTATTCCTGCCTTTTCAGCCCAGTAAGCCACCGCCTCATCGTTGTCTCCGCTCATAAGATAAACCTCTATGCCGTTGTCCGCCAGCATAGCCATAGCTTCTTCGGCATGCGGTTTCAACTTTTCACGCTCTTCGGGTTTCAGTGATGACGCCTTAGTGAAGTCCACATCCTTAAACGGTTCAGTCAATGTTCCGGTCTTGTCTATAACCACCGCGTCGGTCATACGCATGTTCTCGAGAGCCGACGCATCCTTTATCAGAATATTCTCCTGCGCAGCCTTTCCTATGCCTACCATCAGTGCAGTCGGCGTAGCGAGTCCGAGCGCACAGGGACAAGCTATGACAAGCACTGCCACGGCAGACAATACAGCATCTGGCAACACCTGCATGCCACCAGCAATCATCCATATTGCGAACGTGAGCACAGCCACACCGAGCACACAAGGCACGAACACCATGGCTATCTTATCGACAAGACGCTGCACGGGAGCCTTCGAACCCTGAGCTTCCTGCACCATTCTTATTATGCCCGCAAGCACGGTTTTCTGTCCCACTTCCTCAGCCTTGAACCTGAATGTGCCCTGTTTTGTCACCGTTCCGGCAAGCACCTTTGCTCCGGAAGTCTTGTGTACAGGCATCGGCTCGCCCGATATCATCGACTCGTCAACGTAAGCCTCACCTTCTGTTATACATCCGTCAACCGGTATCTTCTCACCGGCCTTCACCTCAATAACGTCACCTTTCTCGAGCGTCGCTATCGGAACCTCGTTTATCTCACTTCCGTTCACCACACGTGCCATCTTCGGAACGAGTCCCATGAGCGAGCGTATGGCAGACGACGTGCTGTTCTTTGCCTTCTCCTCAAGCATGCGTCCGGTGAGCACGAAGGTGATAATCATGACCGTCGCGTCGTAATACGTATGCCATTCCATGCCCCGTGAGCCCCACACACTGTCGCCCCAGAACGTATTGAATACGCTGAACGCGAACGAAACCAATGTACTCATGGCCACAAGCGAGTCCATGTTAGACATTCCGTGCTTCAACTGTGTATAGGCACTTTTATAAAACTGCGAGCCGCACAATACCATCACGACAAGCGCAATGACAAGCGACACGATGTTTGATACGTCGCGGCTGCCTGTGGGTATCCAACCCATGGAAAAACACATTGTCAATATGGAGAATATCCATGCCATGACCGTCTGCCTGCGCAACACCGTATAAGCCTTGCGCTCGATGTCTTCAACATTGCGGTACTCCTCAGTCACCAGATCATAACCTATGCCTCTGACCGCCTCCTGCATCTTTTCGGGCGAGGTGACATCAGAATCATACTCCACAAGAACCGTACGGCCGGGCAACGATACCGATGCCTCCACCACTCCATCAAGCGAATTTATCTTTTTCTCCACGTTTGCCGCACATCCGGCACACATCATACCTATTACGGGGATTGTCTTCTTTTCTTTCATCTCAATATTATTGTTATGGAACATTCAAGACAATGTTCCGGTATAAGAACTAAAATACGTGTGGCAAAATTACAAAAAAACAGAAACAACACAAACTAAATTTATCATTCCGGTAATATAAATCCGATTTGTATAAACACAAAACTGGGTATATACTTCATTTAAGAAATACATACCCAGCTATGCTATTCAGATATTATTTCAATTGTACCAAATGGATGAATCCACTGCAACGTAATAATAACGATCGTCAGTCTCGTTATAGACATTGTCTAATTCGTAAGACTCTTCGTCATAAGATTTCTTGACCGGCTTCATAGTTCCTCCTCTCTAATAGACTGCCTCAGTCCATTTTTTAATGTTTATAATATAAAAGGATGCGAGACATCATCCCTTTTGTAGAATCATTCTTGTTGCAGAACTCTTACGCCACACAACGGAAACATTTCTTATTTCCGCTCTAAATTTATAAATTATATTTGACAATACAAAACAAATTGTAAACTTTTTATCATTCTTTAGCAATAAATTGTTTTTTATCTGTATTATCGCGTATTTATGCCTGTATATTCATCTCTTTAAAAGCACCGAGCACTATTGGTATTGCTACACAGAAACTAAGTACATCGCTGCACGACTGACATATAACAACACCTGTCAGACCGAACAGATATGGAAGTAAAATTATGAGCGGAATGAAGAACAGTCCCTGTCTTGCCGCTGCCAGAATATTTGCACGCAGAGGCTTGCGTGTGGTCTGGAGCATCATGTTTCCTACCATTGTGAAGGCGTTGAAAGGATATGTCGCCAACTGCCAGCATAACGCCACCGTACCTATTTTGATGACATCAGGGTCGTTACGGAAAATACCTATGGCGTCATTACAGAAAAAGAACCCTACGAAAGAGAACACAAGGAGGAACACCGTGCCCACTTTCACCGTGAAGCCGAAACCTTCACGCAGACGTGCATACAGCCCTGCGCCATAGCAGAATCCGCAGAACGGCTGGAAGCCCTGGCCGAGTCCGATAACCGCAGACATGATAAACATAGTGATGCGGTTGACTATTGACATCGCCGCAATGGCCGCATCGCCGTAAGCACTCGCCGCTACATTAAGCATCATGACGGCTATGCACGCAAGTCCCTGTCTCGACAATGAAGGCGAACCGCCGAAAACTATCTCCTTCAGGAACGCCAAACGCGGTGAGAACTTTCTGACGTTTATGCGTATGTTCTCACCCCTGCGGCTCATGAAAAACAGCACACAGAAACCTACTATCTGACCTATCACCGTGGCCAAGGCTGCTCCCGCCACACCCATATCGAACGCAAAAATGAATATCGGGTCGAGTATGACATTAAGAACGGCTCCGCTTATTATGCCATACATGGCAAAAGCGGCGTTGCCCTGCAGTCGCATCTGATTGTTTATTGTGAGCGACGAAGTCATGAAAGGGGCACCTATCAGGATTATCGACATGTATTCTTCGGTGTAAGGCAATATTGTCGGCGTGCTGCCAAGCCACACGGCAAGCGGTCTTATCATCAGCAATCCCACAATCATCACCACACATCCCATGACCAATGAGTACACAAACCCCGTCGAAGCCATTATTTCGGCGTTGCCGTGACGTTTTGCCCCAAGTTCACGCGAGATGTAATTACCGCTTCCGTGTCCGAAGAAGAACCCGAAAGCCTGGATGAAGAACATCACCGGAAACACCACTCCCACGGCAGCCGTTGACTGTGTGTTAAGCTGTCCGACGAAGAAAGTGTCGGCGATGTTGTACAAGCTCGTCACGAGCATTGTGATTATCGTAGGCACGGCCATGGTCAGAATCACCCTGTGGGCCGGTGCCTGCGTTAGAAATGTATAGTTATCAATATGTCTGTGCGTCATCAGTCTTTAAGTGAATAAGTCACCGTCGTCACCACACGCACCTTCTTCACATACGGCGTATTTGAGTCGCGGTCTTCTATCGAGAACTGCCCCTGGTCCGCCGTGAGTATCTTGTCGAGCTTACTGTGACTGTTGTCGGCAAACTGCTTTGCCGTCTTCTCGGCGTTGGCTATGGCCTCCTGCATCATCGACGGCTTCATTGCCGTGAACGATACGTATTCATATTTAACAGGATTCTCATATCCTCCGTCAACGATTGCCACACCTTCTCTCAGCAGTTCGCCCTGACGTGCGATGATGCTTCTGACAAGTTTCACATTGCGCGAAGTCACTGTGATAATCGACGTTATGTTATATCTGTACTGGCTCTGGTTGCTCACGTATCTCTCAGCATTGAGATCAATCACCACCGGAGCGTTCACGTTTATCTCACTTTCCTTTATGCCGTTTTCCAGCAGGAAGCTCTTTATCTTGCCCTGCGTCTGTTCTATCTTGTCATACAGATTGGGCAGATTGTTGCCAAGCTCTTTAGAAAGTATCGGCCATGTGACCTTGTCGGCATCGACCTCCTTTTCTGCAAGTCCCTTCACTGTGACTTTTCTGTCCTTATCGACAAAATCGTCAATTCCCCACTTTATGCACAGGCCCAGCACCACGATGCTGACGGCCAGGAGTGCGGCTTCGGCTATGCGCCCGTTCGTGTTCCATTTCATAACAGCAATCCTTTCTTTAATTTTATTTTTAGATGTCGTTATATTTCAATAATACAGAATACGGTCCGGCAATATGTGGACAGCAGGAAGCGATGTCTTTTCCCTTACCGTCACTATTGCAGTCAGCTGTCCTTACGGCTTATGGTATATCCGTTGGCCTGATGCGTAGCGAGCACCAGCACCTCGGCTATCTGCACGTGCTGCGGAGCGTTGGCAGCATACACGGCTACGTCGGCAATGTCGTCACCCGTAAGCGGTTTTATACCTTTATACACATTGTCGGCCCTGTCCTTGTCGCCATGGAAGCGCGTCACACTGAAGTTTGTCTCCACCAGTCCCGGCTTTATGTTAGTCACACGCACGCAAGTATCCACAAGGTCTATGCGCAGACCGTCGGTCAGAGTCTTCACGGCCGACTTGGTGGCGCAATACACATTGCCGCCGGCATAAGCCTGATCGCCTGCCACGCTGCCTATGTTTATCACATGACCGCTGTTGCGCTTCACCATTCCGGGCACCACAAGGCGGGTCATTGTGAGCAATCCCTTAATGTTGGTGTCTATCATTGTCCACCAGTCTTCGGGGTTGCCCTCATATTCCTTTTCCAGTCCGAGAGCCAGTCCTGCGTTGTTCACGAGCACGTCCACCTCGCTCCATTTGTCCTGAAGCGAGCCTACGGCCGCGGCGGCAGCCTCAGAATCGCGTACGTCGAAAGCCAATGTTATTACTTCAGTCTCTCCGGCGAGACTTTCCTTCAGACTCTCCAGCTTCGCCGTGTTGCGTCCTGTGAGTATCAGGTCGTAGCCCGAAGCCGCGAAACGACGCGCACAAGCCTCACCTATTCCGCTTGTGGCGCCGGTTATCATTGCTATCTTTCTTTTCATATCACGTTTCCTATTTCCATCAATATCTGCACTATGCGTTCGGCAGAACGGCCGTCCCAACGCTCGGGCACACTGCTCTTTTTCCATTTTCCGGCAATCATGCGCTCAAGTTCCACACCGAGCTCAGCCGCATCCTCGCCCACAAGAACGTTTGTTCCTACGGTCACGGTCTCTATGTGCTCGGTATAATTGTTGAGCGTTATGCACGGCACGCCGTTGAATGTGGCTTCCTCTGCCACATTACCCGAGTCGGTAACCACACCGAGGGCGTTGGCCGTGAGATATCCGAAGTCGAGATACGACAGCGAATCCACCACATGCATGCGTCCTGCCTCATCGGGATGATTCTTCAGTATGTCGCCCACCACGGCAGCGGCAGGCTTTCTCAACGGTGCGACCACAGGCACATCGCCCACCTTATCGAGCATCTCGACTACCATCGTTTCCAGATTAGCGCGGTCGGCAAGCAACGCCTTACGGTTCAAGGTGAACACTATGTAGCCATGCTCTTTCAGTCCGAGACTATCGAACAACGCCGGACGCGACATGCGTGAATGATTGAACCGCAGCGTATCCATCAGTATATTGCCCACCATATATATCTTCGACTGCTCGGCTCCCTCGCGTGTCGCGGCGCTGGTACCTTTGTATCCGGCTGTGAAGAGCAGGTCAGACAATCCGTCGATCACCAGACGGTTGATCTCCTTAGGCATGTTTATGTCGAACGAACGGGTGCCGGCCACAAGATGCGCGAGCGTCAGTCCCTGCTTCTTTGTCACGATGGCAGCCGCCATGGTAGAAGCAAGGTCGTCCACCACAATCACGGCATCGGTCTTGTGCTGGCGCAGATACTGCTCGAAACTCGACATCACCTGCCCCGTCAGCTCGTTCAGATTCTCGCAGTCAACGCCGAGATACACCTCAGGCTGCGGCATCTGCAAGTCCTCGAAAAGCGACGCTTCAAGTGTCGGGTCGTCCTTGCGTCCTGTATATACAAGATGATGACGTATATCCTTGCCACTGTTACGGGCACTGTCTATGGCCCTTACGATAGGAGCCAGTTTTATGAAATTGGGCCTTGCGCCCGCTACAATACATATTTCCATTATCCTTTTACCTTGTTATAATTTAACACACAATATGGCGTGACGGCCCTTTCAGCGGTACGTCGCGCCATATAGCTTAATATCTATCAGTCTGCGTTCTTGAACAGTTCCTTTATTCCTCCTATGCTGCCCATGAGGTTTGTGGCCTCGTAAGGCAGATATACGGTCTTGGTCTTGTCGCCCTGTGCCAGCTCCTCGAGCATCTGTATGTACTTCTGTGCAAGCAGATAGTTGGCAGGATTGGTGCTCTTGCCCACGGCCTCGGTTATCTTCTCTATAGCGATGGCCTCGGCCTCGGCCTTGCGTATGCGTGCCTGCGCCTCACCCTCAGCACGCAGAATCTCCTGCTGCTTGGCTGCCTCGGCACGGTTGATAATGCTGGTCTTCTCACCTTCAGACTGGAGTATGGCCGACTGTTTCTGTCCTTCAGACTGAAGTATGGTAGCACGCTTGTTGCGCTCTGCCTGCATCTGCTTCTCCATGGCCTGCAATACGCTTGCCGGCGGAGTGATGTCCTGAAGTTCTACGCGGTTCACCTTGATACCCCATTTGTTGGTAGCGTCGTCGAGCACGGCACGCAACTTGGTGTTTATGGTGTCGCGCGATGTGAGAGTCTGGTCGAGCTCCATCTCTCCTATGATGTTACGCAGCGTTGTCTGCGTGAGTTTCTCAATGGCGTTGGGCAGGTTGTTTATCTCGTATGCCGCCTTGAACGGGTCCATTATCTGGAAATAAAGCAGCGCGTTGATCTGCATCTGGATGTTATCCTTCGTGATCACATTCTGCTTGTCGAAGTCGTACACCTGTTCGCGCAGGTCTATCACATTGGTATATACATAGCGTCCGCGCACCACGGCAATCACGGTCTTTGCCCTGTCGATGAACGGAATTATGATGTTCACACCCGGTTGCAGTGTGGCATAATAGCGTCCGAGACGTTCGATTATTCTCGTCTCACTCTGCGGTATTATTACAACCGCCATCTTTACGAATAATATCGCGAGCACTACTATCGCGATAAGAAACCATGTTGTAAATGTAAACATATCCTGTTTTTGTTTTGGTTAATATTCAGAGACAGTCTCGATGCCACGCCTGCAAGACGTGCAGCCGTGCACGAAGTGCCGGAGCCTTAGATTCTTCTCACCTTTATGATAATGCTCTCACGGCCGGTCACCTTCACCTTCTCGCCCACAGCTATGTCGTCCTCGTCGTCGGTCTCGGCCTTCCAGTCGTCACCGTCTATCTTCACACGGCCGTAGCCCTCGGCCTTTATAGTCTCGCTCACCTCTCCGATGCGCCCAATGAGCGCGTCGGCATTGCTCACACGCTTGTCGGCATTGCGTCTCAACAACTTGACAAGCCGCGGACGAAGAAGCCTCAACGAGAGCACCGAGAACACTGCGAATGCCAGTACCTGTACCCATAACGGCGCACCGACAAGAGCTGTCGCCACTCCGAAAAGCGCGCCGACGGCGAAACACGTCACGAAGAAGTCGCCGGAGCTCATCTCCACGACAAGGCATATAACGGCTATTATGGTCCAGACCAGCCAAAGGTTTTCAGCTATATACGACATATCTGTATGACTACTCTTTTAGGGTTAAAATATTTCTCAAAGATAGCACTTTATTTTTATGCGCAGAAATTATTTAACATACATAAACACTACTCCACATTCAGACCTACAGACGCACGCACTCATATCGGCGATACTCCACACAGGAGAACCGAAAGACGGCATCATCACGCGCCGCATAAATATGGTTCAGCGGGAATCATGCGGGGATTTGTTTTTAATCAAAAAACAGATTATTAATCAGTCTCTGTGGCAACAGGTTAAAATAATGTATTTCTCAACCCGAAACGGCATCGCTTTCTTCTACCGAAAGAATATTATATTCTGTCGAAACAAAAACAGAATGAGCGGCTTTCAAATTGTAACCGGATTTTGATTTTTCGGTCCGAGTTTCCCGTTCTACCCCGAAAAATAAGCGCGTATTTGCGGACAGACTCTCCTTCGGAACGCAAATACGCTGAAAATAAGAGGTTTTTATAAAGCGCTGAATATCAGATATTTATCTTTAAGGGATATTTTCTCGCATTGCAATATGCACCATTTCGGCTTGCGAAATGGCCCATTTCAGGGGCCAATATAGGCCATATCGCACCCTAATATAGGCTTTATTGCAACACGAAATGGGCAATATCGGAAAACAAAACGCAGCAGTTCGGACTACGGTTCGGGGTATATCACGATGCAACATGATGCAAAACAGGCATCATATTGTCATATTTAACATTCCTTTACATCTCTTTTGCGAATTTATTTTGTCAAAAAAATATCAAGAAAAATTGTAAGTTCGTCTCTCGGGTTTTCATCTAAAAAGCCGACATCCGTATTGAAAAATAATGACATTATATAGAAAGGGAAATATGGAGTTTCCGAAAAAGAACCGGTTTTTTATTAAAAAAAACATCGAAATCATCCGTGAGGAGAAACACACAAAGCATGCGTATCTTTTGCCGTAATGCTTTTCTTATCCTTTACAGACATTTATATGATGAGCTGTGAATATCCTTACTGCGGCGTCGCGACAACCATCCGCACAATCCATAGAACAACAAAAAGGTCCGAATGCCACCCCGGCATCCGGACCTCAAAAAACTACTTTAACACTATGTTTTACTTTACGACTATCTGTTTTTACTTAACCACAATCTTACGACCGTTACTGATGTATATGCCCGAAGCAAGATTATTCTTGTCAACACGCACGCCTCCGAGCGTATATACGCTGTCGTCGTCAGTCCGGATGTCTGCCACCGGTCCGGCAATCGACGTTGTCGGGCTGTCGTCCTGCATCAGTTTATATAGTCCGTTTGAGTGCATCCACAGCTTATGGTTGCCTTCAACATCAACAATGTCGCCTTTGCTGAACCACGTCGGACCGCCCGGCTCGAAGTCGTCCTCAAGCACCACTTCCGGCGTTCCGTCCTCTGCATAACTCGTCATCACGATATTGTCGAAATAAGCCTCATCCTTCTGCGGACCGCTGGCGTCTATTCTGAAGCCCACATCGCCAAGCACGAGCTTGTCGGAGAAATCCATGAACGTATCGACAAGCACACCGTCGATGTATGTCTTTATCAGCGAGCCCTTCACTTCTATCTTCACGCGGTGCTCCTTTCCCTCTATATCGCTCTTCGAGAACGAATCGAACTCGGTGTCGCTCCATGTCAGGTTGCCGCCGTTATACACGTGGCGGCGTATGCGCGGCAGGTTGCCGTCGAATATATTTACCGCCCACATATAATAATTGTTGTCGTCGATTGAGGAGAAAACCAGGCACGCGTCGTCGCGCAGAAGCGTGAGGTCGGCCTCAACGGTGTACCAAAGTTTTCTGAATCCGAGCGGCCACGCATACACGTCTCTCGTCATCGCGCCAATCACACACAGCCATCCGTCTTCCACACTGCCCTCAGAGAACGTGTTGTCGCCGGAGAAGTCTTCGGCAAAGAGCGTCTCGCCGTCAGACGAGCTCACCCGTATATCGTCGAAACGTGCGTTCTCCTCGCATCCGGCAGCGTCGCTGTGGGTCTCGCGGAATCCTATAAGTCCATAGGCGAACTGTCCGTAACGCTCATCCACGAGCACACCGTTGATGTATGTACGTGCCACGACACCGTTCTCGACAGCTATCTTCAGATTGAAAGCGTCGGTCGTGTTGATAGTCACCTTGTCCTTCAGGCTCACCTCGTCGAGCAGTTCCACGCGTCCGTCAAACCAACGGTGAGGACGCAGCTTGGGCTCTGACGGATTCTCGAGATTCACCTGCCACATATAATAATTGCTCGTGTTGCGGCCGGCAAAACATATTCCGGCAGAGAGCTGGTCTATCTTCACCTTCATCTCCACGGTGTAGCTATTGTCCTCAACGGCAGGAGCCTCGGTGGTGTCGAGTATCTTGTTTTCGACAAGGAACGCCGACTGCTCCGGCGCGAGCTTCAGGGTGAGCACCGTGTTACCGCCCTCGTAGCTTATCTCGGCAGGCTTGCTCTTGCCTGTGCGCGGGTCGAGAAGAGTGCAGGCAGATAACTTGCCCTTAAGCGTTATCGTGTTTTCGGCTGTCGCTCCGTCTATGTTACCGAAGTAATATACGTTGCCGCCCGAAATGACTTTGTGTATATAGTTGAACGGTTGCTGCGTGTTGCTGAATCTTACGTCGAGTTCCGTGTCGGCAAGTGCGCCGCGCAGGGTCTCGGCAGTCGGGTTCTCCACAAACACGGCGTTGCCCTTGTCTTTCTCGGTGACAAGCATGCGGTTCACAATCGAGGCTATATCGTCGTCCTCGCCGTTCATGTCGGCGGTCTGTTGCGGCAACTGTGTGGTGAAGATTATCTTCACTCCGTTCTCCCATGCCTTCTCTATCTTCTTCATGTTGCTCAGAGTCATGACCTTACAGCCCGGCACTATGATTACGGAGAACGACTCGCTGTTGGTCTTGTTGCTCATGACGAAGCGTCCGCCGGTGACGTCGCAGCGGTCGTCTATCACCTCGGGATGAACGTATGTGAAGTCAACGCCGAGCTGATCGGTGAGTATTGCCGACACAACATTATAGTCTATGCCCGGTATGTCCACGCCACCCTGATAGTAACCTTTCGGTCCGTCGAGATAATGACCGGCCTGCATGGTGGTTATGGGATACACCACGGCAACGTCGGCAACGTGACGTCCCGGACGTGCCAGCATGTAGTTGAGACGCGAAAGGAACGTATTGAAGTCGGCAAGGCCATAGTTGTAGAGCGGATTACGGTATGACAGCTCAGGCAGGAAAGTCACGTTGCCGTTGTCATACCACACGGCGTGGGGTATGAGCTGGTTGATACCTTTGGTATATTGTTCCGTCGCTATGCGGTACATTGTCGCCATCGATATGTTACCCATGTCGCCATAGGTCTCCGACATTACGTATGTCTTGTCCCAGTTGTTGGCCGACGACGACACCACCTTATAGAAATTCTCTGCCGGACGGTTGCCGCCTATCTTGTCGATGCCGGGCATTCCCATGTATTTTCCGTCGAGCATCAGGTCGCCGGAAACGCTCACGGGATTCACCACTTCCTCCTGATCCTGATGGCCTGTCGATAATATGCCGTGTGCTTCAGCCCACTCGCTGATGGTCTTCATGAATCCTTCGGCATAAAGAGCCGCACGCATACCGAAGAGACAGTTGCGCGCCGCCGCTGTCTTCGGACCTATGTCGTACCACAGAGCCGGATAGATGGTCTCAGGCGAGAAACCGAAACGCTCGGTGAACTTCTCGTTGAAGTCGTCGGTCCACATGCGTCCGTTGGCACGATACATCGTCGGTTCGTCAAAGAATGTGGTGGTGATGGTTGTTCCGAAAGCCTCCGGAAATTGCTTATAGTAGGCTTCGTGCGTGTCCTGCACAAACAGGCTGACAGCCTCCGGCGACAGATAGTTCACGTTGGGATCGCCGTCTTCCACACACACGAATGACATTATCTTCCACGTACCGTCCTCCGGCACGTCCCATGTCAGTATGTTTCCCTCCACATGATCGCGCAGGGAGATTATCTCTTTAGTGTTGGTCTCCATGGCTACAACCGCCATCAGTGTGCCGCTCGCATTTATTCTGCGGCGCAGCGACTGGTCGGGCGTGGTGACATATTCCGACTTGTCGAGACGCCGTATGGTCATTCCGGGATGGTTGTTCTTGAAGGTCGTCACTCCCGAACCGTTTATCGCGCCCATGCTTCCGCTCGGAAATCCGTATTCATCGTAAAGTGACATCTTGGCACCATGGGCCTTTGCCGTCTCTATAGCCTTGCCGTAGAGTCTGAAATACTCGTCAGACAAATATTCGGGACGGAACGCCTGGCCGAACGGCAGCAAGGCACAACCGCCGTATTTGTCTTTTGTTATCATGTTGTCGAGCTGAGTCTTGATGGCATCTTCCTTCACCTCGGTGTTGTTCCAGAACCACAACGGAATGGGACGCCACGACATCGCCGGCGCGGAAAATCCTCTAAGGCTCATCGGCTCCGACTGTGCCAATGCACTGATAGCGCATACTACAAACAGCATTGCAACTGTAAAACGCGTTATTCTCATATTAAGTTAGTATAAATATTTAAGTTCTGATATAAATTCAAAGTATTACAGGTAAACCGGAAGCTGCGTCTGATGACCGCGAATCATCATTATTCACACTGCTGATTTTCAAACAAGCGGATGCAGTCAACGCGACATCAGCCGCAGACAAAGATAGGAAAATAATTCATATAGAGCCTTGACGACACATGGCCATAGGCATAATGGTATCAAAAAATATATCTAAAAGCGCAAATATTGCTGTTGTCCGCGTGATGACCACACACGTATAACTGCAAAAAATGCTCTTCATAATAATTCCAAACCGGACATACCGATGTGTCGCGACGGCACAAAAGCATCATCATCGCACCGGACTGACATGCCGACGGAATAAAATCATAGAATGTTTGTCCTATAAATTCGTTTTTTATATTATATTTGCATGTCATTTGACAGGATTAAAATAATACCGTAAGAAAATGAGAGGAAAGATAGACTGTTTCCTGCCTTGCCTTGATTTGGCGGAAATGAGCGACACGCTCGAGGCTCTCCGCCACAACAAGACCATAAGCAACATAAATCTGATAGTAAACAGAGACTTCATACATGATGAGGAACTGCCGGCAGACTGCAATATGATTATTGCTGACAACACGGCATCCACACAGACAATTATCGAAATTGAGCGCAACACGGAGGCCGAATATGTGCTGCTGAGCATAAAAGACACACCGTTCATACTCGGACAGAACGCACCTGAACGATTCCTTCGCGTGGCGGCGGACACTGATGCCGCACTGGTATATAGCGACCGTTACAGCGTAGTTGAGGGCAAGACGGTGCCCCATCCGGCAATAGACTACCAGGAAGGAAGCATAAGAGACGACTTCGATTTCGGACAGCTGATGCTCATAAAGTCCGAATTACTCCACAAGTACGCAGCAACATCACACCCTGACTACAAGTGGGCAGGACTGTACGACCTGCGACTTTTCATAAGCCGCAACGCGAAAATATTCCACATAAACGAATATCTTTACACCGAACAAGAGACTGACAACAGAAAAAGCGGTGTGAAACAATTCGACTATGTGAACCCGAGCAACCGCGAAGTACAGAAAGAAATGGAGCACGCCGTGACCCATCACCTTGAGAGTATCGGCGCGCTCGTGGATACATCTGAATATAAAAGCCCCGACTTCAACGAACAGGAGTTCAGCGTGGAGGCTTCGGTCATCATACCGGTATTCAACCGCGAGAAGACAATAGCCGACGCCGTGAACTCTGCACTGAGGCAGGACACGACCTTCGAATATAATGTCATCGTGGTGGACAACCACTCAACTGACGACACTACACGCATACTTAACGAGTTGGAAAAAGCGGACAGCCGGCTGATACACATCATTCCGGAACGTCATGACCTCGGAATAGGCGGATGCTGGAACACTGCTGTGGCAGACGATCGCTGCGGACGGTTCGCCATACAGCTCGACAGCGACGACCTTTATTCATCGCCTCACACGCTGCAACGCATCATAGACGCATTCTACAGACAGCAGGCGGCAATGATAATAGGTAGCTACCGCATGTGTGATTTTGAGCTTAACACCCTGCCACCGGGAATAATCGACCATAAGGAATGGACCGACAACAACGGTCCCAACAACGCTTTGCGCATAAACGGACTGGGAGCGCCGAGGGCATTCTTCACTCCGCTGCTGCGCCAGATCACATTCCCCAACACGAGCTATGGCGAGGATTACGCGGTAGGACTGATTTTCAGCCGCAAGTATCGCATAGGCCGTATATACGAGGAATTGTATCTTTGCCGGCGTTGGGGAGGCAACAGCGATGCGGCACTCAGCATAGAAAAGGTGAACGCCAACAATCTGTATAAAGACCGTCTGCGCACAATGGAGATTTCGGCAAGAAAACTTCTCAGGGAAGGACGCGCCGACATAGCGGCAGACAATTCGTTGCTGAGATTCTTCAACCGCCAGCTTGAGAAATGGGATGACACCAGAAAGCGCTATCACGAACTGCTACAGGTGCAGACACGCGAGCTGTCTTACGGCGACAATATAATAATGGTGCAGCACAATCCGGCACGAATCGTTTCGACAGGTGCCGACATTTCTAAAAAGTCAATAGCCAAACGGCCGTGCTTCCTGTGCAAGGAGAACAGACCGGAAGAGCAGGTCGCCAAGTCGATGGACGACAAATTCCAAATTCTTGTCAATCCGTTCCCCATACTGCCTGTGCATTTCACCATTCCGATGAAAAGCCACAGCCCGCAGAACATACGCAACAATTACGGTGAGATATACCGCATTCTCACAGCATACCCGACCGTAATGGTGTTTTACAACGGGCCGCGCTGCGGTGCATCCGCGCCCGACCACATGCACTTCCAGGCCGGAATGGGCGGCAAACTGCCTCTGATGAAAGACTGGCAGCGACTGAGTCATGACCTAAAACCGCTTATATCATGCGATGACGACAACTGGCTGGCTCTGATGACAAGCTTCATCTGTCCGGCATTCGTCATAAAATCGAACGACGCTGCCCATGGCGAAGAGCTGTTTGCAAAGCTCTACAACGCCATGCCTGTGAACGAAGGTGACACCGAACCGATGATGAACATCCTGGCATGGACCGACAACGACAGTTTCTGCTCGGTAATAATTCCGCGTACCAAGCACCGCCCCGACTGCTACAAGGCTGAAGATGAGAACGCAAGGATGCTCATAAGCCCCGGCGCCCTCGACATGGCCGGACTTATAATAACACCGCGGCACGAGGATTTCGAGCGCATAACGCCCGAACAGGCTGCCGGAATAATAAGCGAATGTGGCGCTACCGAGGACATGATAAAGCATACGGTGAGCGCACTCGAAACACTCAACCGAGAGGAGAGCCACGGATGTACGCACTTCGACGGCAAGCAACCCATCGTGTCAGTAGGAATAGTCAGCGGAGCGAAAATATGCTTCTCGCTCAACAAGCCCTACTCCGCCAAAGGCAAACTGATAGAGGGCGAGCAGACGGTGGAGTTCTTTGAAGGCGGCATACTATGGAACGGCAACCAGTATCGTGAGCTTACTTTCCATCCGCAATCGCCCGACGCGTCGTTCTCCCTGCACAATGTCACAATCGGAGTGAACTTCCATTGGGAACGCACCGAGACACAGACATTCCTCGGAACGCTGCGTCTCGTGGTCGAGGCAGACAGCATGTGTGCCATCAACGAGCTGCCGGTGGAGAGCTATCTCGAAAGTGTCATATCCAGCGAGATGCGTGCCACATCGAGCATAGAGCTGCTGAAGGCTCACGCCGTGATATCACGCAGCTGGTTGCTCGCACAGATTGAGCGCAGAAACAAGCAGCAGGGACGCAGCGACAACTTCTTCTCATTCATAAAGAAGGACGACGAACTCATACGCTGGTACGACAGAGGCGACCACGCAATATTCGATGTCTGCGCCGACGATCACTGCCAGCGCTATCAGGGCATAACCAAGGCGTCGAGCGTACATGTGGCACAGGCCGTGAAAGAGACACGCGGAGAGATTCTGATGTCCGACAACGAGATATGCGACGCACGCTTCAGCAAGTGCTGCGGAGGTGTGAGCGAAGAGTATAAATACTGCTGGGAGAACAAGGATATGAAATATCTCACGGCCGTGCGCGACGATGCCGACAGCGCAGGAAACGCCCTGCCCGACCTCACCATAGAGGAAAACGCACGACAGTGGATAATGTCTTCGCCCGACGCTTTCTGCAACACCGACGACGAAAAGATCCTATCGCAGGTGCTCAACGACTACGACCGCGAGACAAAAGACTTCTACCGCTGGCACGTAACCTACACTCAGGAGCAGCTGGCAAGCCTGATAAGCGAGAAGCTGAAGATGGATTTCGGCGACATAACAGACCTTATCCCCCTGGAGAGAGGAAAGAGCGGACGCATATGCCGCCTGAAGATTGTCGGCACAAAACGCACCTTCACAATAGGCAAAGAGCTTGAGATAAGACGTGCGCTAAGCAAGACACACCTTTACAGCAGCGCTTTCGTAGTGGACAAGAAGGATGTGGAGAACGGCATCCCGCAGACATTTGAGCTCATCGGAGCCGGATGGGGACACGGCGTTGGCCTTTGCCAGATAGGCGCAGCGGTGATGGGAGAGAAAGGATACAGCTACGACCAGATACTGCTGCACTACTATCACAACGCCGAGATAAAGAAAATATACGATTGACACCTGTGCCGCATGCCACAAAAAAGATCATTTGCAAACAATAAAACAATCTGAAGATGAAGCAGAAGAATCCATGGGCGTGGGTGCCCACGCTCTATTTCGCTGAAGGTATTCCCTATGTCACGGTGATGACCATATCGCTCGTGCTCTACAAACAGCTGGGGCTGAGCAACGCCGAAATAACCTTCTACACCTCATGGCTTTATCTGCCGTGGGTGATAAAACCGTTGTGGAGTCCTTTCGTTGACCTGATAAAGACGAAACGATGGTGGATCATCGCGATGCAACAGCTCATAGGTGCGTCGCTCGGAGGCGTCGCCTTCACCATACCTACCGAATTCTGGCTGCAAGGCACGCTTTTCTTCTTCTGGGTAATGGCGTTCGCAAGCGCCACACACGACATCTCCGCCGACGGATTCTACATGCTCGGACTCGACGAACACAATCAGGCGCTGTTCGTGGGAATACGTTCCACCTTCTACCGTCTGGCGACAATATTCGGCCAGGGAGTGCTCGTGATGATAGCGGGAAACCTTCAGGTGATATTCAGAAACAGCATTTCGTTCTCCTGGAGCCTCACGTTCTACGGCATGACGGGTCTGTTCATAGCCCTGTGTCTGTGGCACGGATACATTCTTCCACGGCCTAAGGACGACAGCAAACGCTCCGGCATACACGCCGGAACCATCTGGATAAATCTCGTCCACACCATAAAGACATTCTTCCAGAAACCGTTTGTCATCACAGGTCTGCTCTTCATGATATTCTACCGCATGCCCGAAGGACTGCTGGCAAAGGTTTCCGCCCTCTTCCTTATAGATGCCCCGAGCAACGGCGGCATAGGTCTGTCGCCGCAGGAATACGGTCTCGTGCAGGGCACGGTGGGCATAATAGGCCTTACACTTGGCGGAATACTCGGCGGAATGGCTGTCGGACGTGACGGACTGAAGCGCTGGCTGTGGCCCATGGTGTGCGCCATCACGCTGCCTGACATAGTTTATGTGTACATGAGCTACGCCCTGCCGTCAAGCCTTGCGGTGATAAACGTGTGCGTGTTCTTCGAGCAGTTCGGCTACGGATTCGGTTTCACGGCTTACATGCTCTACCTTATTTATTACAGCCAGGGCGAATACAAGACCAGCCACTACGCCATCTGCACAGCCTTCATGGCATGTTCGATGATGATTCCGGGACTCTTCGCCGGCGCGTTACAGGAAGCCGTGGGCTACCGCATGTTCTTCAACATCGTCATGGCAAGCTGTGCCGTCACATTCGTTGTGTCCTGGTTCCTGAAGATAGATTCTGATTTCGGAAAGAAACAGGTGGAATGACGCCCTACCGAAACAGCATAGCCATATAATGAAAACCGCCACGGCGCCGACTGAGAAATTGCTTACGGCGCCGTAGCGGTTTTGTTTTTGCCGCGCATCAGGCATTTTTTTTGATTGTAAAAAAGATTATATGTGAACAGATTTCGTTCACGAATTATCATAGAATTACGGGAAACTGACTGACGATGCGGATGTCATTGACAGTGACAGAACATATAATCACGCTTTTCTTCCTGTATGACATCATTATTTTTCAAGACATATATCAGCCTTTTAAACGAAAACTTACGGGACGTACTTACAATTTTTCTTGACTGTATTTTGACAAAATAAATTCGCGAAAGAGGTGTAAAGGAATGTTAAATGTGGCATTATGATGACTGTTTCGCTATGTATCGTCTGTTGATATACCCTGTAACGTAGTCCGAAAATATTAATATTGCCTTCCGATATTGCCCATTTCGTGTTGCAATTAAGCCCATTTCAGGGTGCGATATGGCCTATATTAGCCCCTGAAATGGGCCATTTCGCAAGCCGGAATGATGCATATTGCAAAGCGGAAAGATACCTTTTAAGGTTAAGTCATTGATATTCAATACCTTGCAAAAAACTCTTATTTTTCGCGTATTTGCGTCCGAAGGAGAGTCGGTCCGCAAATACGCGCTTATTTTTCGGGGTAGAACAGGAAACCAAGACGGAAAAATCGAAATCCGGTTACAAATTGAAAGCCGCTCATTTTGTTTCATCCAAGAAGAAAGAAACGGCGGCGGTTCGCAGTCGGATGCGCATCCTTTTCCCGCAACCGGTTCACACCGGATTTCTACCGTCCCGTTTTCCGTACTATAAAAGCGATGTCCACATCAGTCAATAAATCGTTTCAGGATATCGCCGTATTTGTCTATGCGGCGGTCGCGGAGGAATGGCCACCAGCGGCGCACCTGCTCACAGCGCGACATGTCAACGTCTATCACCGCGCTTTCCTCTTCGTCGCGTCCGGCACGCCACAGCATCTCACCCTGCGGACCTACAGCCATTGAGCTGCCCCAGAAGCTTATTCCCTTTGTCTGACCGCTCGGGTCAGGCTCAAATCCCACACGGTTGGCAGTTATCACCGGCACGCCATTGGCCACGGCATGACCGCGCTGAACAGTTGTCCACGCTTCTCTCTGACGCTCCTGTTCGTCGGGCGTGTCGCTGTCGGCATAACCTATGGCTGTCGGATAAATCAAGAGCTCCGCACCCTGAAGCGCCATAAGCCTTGCTGCCTCCGGATACCACTGGTCCCAGCATACCAATACGCCGAGCCGTCCTACGCTTGTGTCTATCGGATGGAAGCCTAAGTCGCCGGGCGTGAAATAGAATTTCTCGTAATAAGCCGGATCGTCCGGTATGTGCATCTTGCGATACTTGCCGGCTATGCTGCCGTCGCGCTCCATCACAACTGCCGTGTTATGATAAAGACCTGCGGCGCGTTTCTCGAACAGTGATGTGACAATCACCACACCAAGGCGGCGTGCCAGTGCGCCGTAAAACTCGGTTGATGGACCAGGTATCGGCTCTGCCAGGTCGAAATTATCCACATTCTCCGTCTGACAAAAATAAAGAGAGTTGTGCAGTTCCTGCAACACTATGAGCTGCGCACCGTCTTTCGCCAGCTTCTCTATGCCTTCGGCTATATGCTGCATGTTGGCTTTCACGTTATCGCCGACACGCTGTTGGAGTATTCCTATCTTCATAATCGTTTCCTTTTCGTTATTGTTCTTATTTAAACATATTCGCACCTACCGGCCGTCAACGCATGCATCCCTTGGGGAACTGCATCGTCATACAGTGCAGCGAACCGTGCTGACGCACCACGGCAAGCGCATTCACGCCTACTATCTCTCTGTCGGGGAACGCCTCGGCAATCACTCTGCGCGCCTCGGCATCGTTCTCCGGCTGGTCGTATTCGGGCACTATCACCGCACCGTTTATTATGAGGAAGTTGGCGTAAGTGGCAGGCAGACGCTCTCCGTCGTAGTAAACAGCGTCGGGCATGGGCAGGCGCAGCAGTCTGTAAGGTTGGCCGTCGGTTGTCCGCAATCCGCGCAACTGCTCTTCGAGCATTCTGAAATCCTCATATTGCTCGTCGTCCTTGTTGTCACAACCCACGTAAACCAGAGTGTCTTCAGGTGCTGTGCGCACGGTCGTGTCTATGTGTCCGTCGGTATCATCGCCCACCAGACTGCCATGATCGAGCCACACCACACGGTCGGCACCCAGTTCCTTCTTCAACCGACACTCTATTTCCTCACGCGTCATGGGTTGGTTACGGTTTAGCGCAAGAAGACAGATGCTCGTGGTGAATACCGTGCCGCGGCCGTCGCTTTCTATCGATCCGCCCTCGAGCACGAAGTCATCGTTGTCCACACGCACGCCATTGAACGCGCCTGCCGCATGAAGCGACGCATTGATGCGGTTGTCCTTATCGGCTGGGAACTTGCATCCCCATCCGTTGAAACGGAAATCAAGCAATCTGAAGTCGGCATCATCGCCGCCCAGTTCGGGCACAAGCGTTATGAAAGCGTGGTCGCGCGCCCATGTGTCATTGTTATCACATTGATACACTCTGATGTTGCCGTGCAGGCTCTCATCAGTCTCCGACTCTATCAGCTGCCTCACCTTCTCCGCGTCGCGCGCCGCAACGAGCACCTTCTCATGCGCGGCTATCGCCCTGACAAGGTTCAGACACACCTCAGTTATCTCGTCCAGATAAGGCCGCCAGTCGGTGTCTTCGTGCGGCCATGTGAGCTGCACACCGCTCTGTTCGTACCATTCTGCGGGGAGTATATGTTTTCTTTTATCCGTCTCTGTCATAAAACTAAATCATTGATTCCGACTGCAAATATATGAAGAAAAATCCGAATATCAGTCCGCCCCGTATTTATGATTGCCACGTGCCGTTGTTTTCGCATCACACGTAAGCAGCTTCCACGGCGCAGGCAAGACTTTTTCACGCCACAGGCAAGATGTTCTCATACAACCGGCACCAATTTCTCATATTACAGACACGACTTTCTCATACAACAGAAACTACTTTTCCACACCGTAAATAAGATTTTCTCACACAACAATCAAGCCCGTAATGACGAAAGAAAACAATGATATTTTTGCACGAAACCATAAAATTGATTACCTTTGTCGATGCATTTGAAATACATGCCACACTGATATATTTCATCAAGCAAAACCATTTATTACTTAGAAAGAGAATATGAAGAAGTATGTTCTTGACCTAAAGGTTTCCGCAGTGGAGCATCTCAGCAGCAAACACACGCTCATCAAGCTCACCGACGAGAAGCCGTTACCACAGATGCTGCCCGGTCAGTTTGTCGAAGTAAGAGTCGATGGCTCGCCCACAACATTCCTGCGACGCCCCATTTCCATTAATTATGTAGATACGGAACACAACGAAATGTGGCTGCTCGTAGCTGCCATAGGCGACGGTACACGTGCTCTCTCAAATCTGAAAGCAGGCGACACGCTCAACTGCATGCTTCCATTGGGCAACAGTTTCAGCATGCCCGCCAACCCGACAGACAAAGTGCTGCTCGTAGGAGGAGGCGTAGGAGTAGCTCCCCTGCTGTTTTTCGGAAAACGACTCAAGGACTCCGGCATCACGCCGACATTCCTTCTGGGTGTACGCACTGCCTCTGACATGCTCGAGTATGACATGTTCTGCCAGACAGGCCGCGTGCTCATAACGACAGAAGACGGCTCTTTCGGCGAGAAAGGATTCGTGACCAACCACTCCGCTCTTGCTTCTGAGAAGTTCGATCTCATATCAATGTGTGGTCCCAAACCTATGATGGCAGCCATGGCACATTACGCCTATAAGAACGGCATAGAGTGTGAGGCTTCGCTCGAAAACAAGATGGCATGCGGACTTGGAGCGTGTCTGTGCTGCGTGGAAAAGACCACCGAAGGCAATGTATGCGTATGTAAGGAAGGTCCGGTTATTAACATCAAGAAATTGTTATGGCAGATTTAAGTGTAAGAATAAACAGGCTCAAGCTGAAGAATCCCGTTATGACAGCCTCAGGCACATTCGGTTACGGACTGGAATATGCCGACTTCGTGAGCCTCGACCAGATAGGCGGCATCATCGTCAAGGGCACAACCCTGCAGCCGCGTGAGGGTAACGACTATCCGAGAATGGCCGAAACGACATCGGGAATGCTCAACTGTGTAGGACTGCAGAACAAAGGTGTGGACTACTTCTGCGAGCATATATATCCTCAGATAAAGGATATCGACACCAACATGATTGTCAATGTGAGCGGCTCTTCGCCCGAGAACTACGCCGAATGTGCGGCACGCATAGACAAGCTCGACAAGATTCCGGCCATTGAGCTCAACATTTCCTGCCCTAACGTGAAACAGGGTGGCATGGCGTTCGGAACGACATGCTCGGGCGCTGCAAGCGTGGTTAAGGCGGTGAGACAGCGCTACAACAAGACGCTGATAGTGAAACTCTCGCCCAACGTCACCAACATTGCCGAGATAGCAAAGGCTTGTGAGGCTGAAGGAGCCGACAGTGTATCGCTCATAAACACCCTTATGGGCATGGCGATTGACATTGAGAAGCGTCAGCCTATGCTCAGCATAGCCACCGGCGGGCTCAGTGGTCCGGCTGTGAAACCTGTTGCCGTGAGAATGGTATGGCAGGTTGCCAAAGCCGTAAAGATTCCGGTGATAGGTCTGGGAGGCATTTGCAATGCTGCCGACGCAATAGAATTCATGATGGCCGGAGCCACTGCCATACAGATTGGCACGGCAAACTTCCTTGATCCTACGGTGACAATAAAGGTCAGAGACGGCATTAACGAATGGCTCGACCGTCACGGTTGCTCGTCTGTCAGCGAGATAATAGGAGCGCTCGATGCCTGAACCGCAACAAGGCGACAGCATCGACAGAAGAAAAAAGACATCACATCATACAAAGATATATACACGAAGAAAGCCGTTTCGCACCATATCGGGCAATGCGAAACGGCTTTCTTTTTATACCGTTGTTTCCGCTTGGCGGAACAAAATGTTCATTTTCTTATTTTCAACAGCCTCAACAGCAAACTTATTCTACAGAAAACCGCTGCAAGACTACAGGCGGACCGTTCGGTTCAACAGGTAGCAGTCGAGTATCACCATAGCTGCCATAGCCTCTACTATCGGCACTGCACGCGGCAGAACACACGGATCGTGGCGTCCACGCGCAGTCACTTCGGTGCGTTGTCCGTTGATGTCTATAGTATGCTGCGGCTGCAATATGGTTGCCACAGGCTTGAAAGCGACGCGGAAGAATATGTCGTTGCCGTTGCTTATGCCGCCCTGTATGCCTCCACTATGATTGGTAAGCGTCACAACACGACCGTCGGCATCGGTGTCGAACACGTCGTTCTGCTCGCTGCCGCGGCTCGTAACGCAGTCGAATCCGTCGCCATACTCAAACCCCTTCACGGCGTTTATGCCGAGCATCGCACCGCCAAGCATGGCGTGCAGCTTACCGAACTCAGGCTCACCCAGCCCTGCCGGACAACCTTTTATCACGCAAGTTATCACTCCACCCACAGTGTCGCCCTCGCCTTTCACGCGGCTTATGAGTTCTATCATACGCTCAGCTGCCTCGGCGTCAGGACATCTCACCACGTTGTTCTCAACCGTCGTAAGGTCGTACTTGCGGTAATCGCGGTCTATGGCAATGTCGCCCACCTGCGAGGTATAGGCCGTAACGCTTATGCCCAGCTGCCTTAGCGCGGTCTTGGCAAGCGCTCCTCCCACACAGCGGGCAATGGTTATGCGTGCCGACGAGCGTCCACCACCTCTGTGGTCGCGCAATCCGTATTTCTCGAAATAAGTATAATCGGCATGCGAAGGGCGGAACACGTTGCGCAGATTGTCGTAGTCGCTGGAGTGCTGATTGGTGTTGCGTACGATGAAACCGATGGGCGCACCGGTAGAGCGGCCCTCAAACACGCCGCTGAGCAGCTCCACCTCGTCGGGCTCTTTGCGCGCCGTGGTGATGCGGCTTTGGCCCGGTCGTCTGCGTCGCAGCTCGTTGCGGATGAACTCCACATCGATACTTATGCCCGCAGGCATCCCGTCTATCACTCCTCCTACGGCCTCACCGTGGCTTTCGCCGAACGTAGTGAGCCTGAATACGTTGCCGAATGTATTTCTCATTTCGCTATGTTATATATTCCGGCAGTCGCAGTAGCCGCCGGTATAGTCCTTTATCAGTTGTGGCAGCAGCAGCCGTCATCGCCGTGTCCGTGGCCATGTCCGCCATGACATCCGCCATGTCCGTGCTCATGATCGCCGTGACACTCACCGTGACCGTGGCCGCAACATTCGTGATCGTGGCCATGCTCATGGTCGTGACCGCATCCGCCGCCACAACCACCACCGCAACCGCAGCTGCATCCTTCGCCGCTCAGACGATTCATCATACCTTCAATCTCCTGGTTGGTTGCCTCGCGGCTCTCCACCACCTTACCCTTGAAGTTGAGCTCCATGCCGGCAAGCGGATGATTGAGATCCATAGTCACCGTGTCGTCGGTCACCTCGAGCACGTGTCCTAGGAAACGGTTGCCGTCCTCGTTCTGCAGCGGTACGATGGCATCCTTGTATATATTGTCGTGGTCGAAGTGTCCGTTTATGCTGAACATGCTCTTGTCCAGATTCAGCACGCGGGCATACTCATAGTCGCCGTAAGCCTGATCTTTCGACAGAACGAAGTCGAACTCGGCATCTTTATCGAGTGCGTAGATCTGGTTTTCGAACTCGTCGAGCGTTATTCCGAAGCCTGTTATAAACTGAAACGGTTTCTCCTCGGTAGCCTCTTCCACAAGTTCGGTGTTACCGTCGGCAGTGGCATACAGCTTATAAGCAACGGCCACGTATTTGTTTGCTTTCTTGTCCATTTGTACTATTTGTTTTTAATTATGCTCGCAAAGTTAATAATTTTAATTCATTCCGCATATCAGGGTGTCATACAATTTATCATTTCATCATTTGTATATATAGAATATTTTACCTTATTTTGTAAACATAAAAACACAGAATCATGATTAAGACCATCATAACACTGTCTTTGCTCGTCCTCACTACGTGCCCGTCGCATGCCGCGACAGACAACCACTCGAAGATGTCGGCAATGGTCAGGCGACTGTCCATAGCGCAGAAGAACTCCAAGAAAGCCAACTCCGCCGACGGTTCGCACGACAAAGGCCGCGCCGGTTTATGTGCCTTCGTACGCGTAACGGGCAATGCCGACAGTCTGCTGACCGCCAATGGTTGCCGTCTGCTGGCACAGGAGGGCGACATATGCATAGCCGACATACCGCTCAACAGGCTTAACACGCTTGCCGACGCCAAAGAAGTGAAGCGAATAGAAGCAAACCGCGGCAACACGATGGACATGGATTCCGTGGCAATACAGCTCAACGCCATACCCATATACGAGGGCCGCGCACTGCCACAGCCATACACCGGACGCGGAGTCGTGATGGGAATACAGGACGTGGGATTCGACCTCACCCACCCGAATTTCTACGATGCCGCGGCGACCGGATACAGAATAAAGCGAATCTGGGACCAGATTGCCCGTGGAACAGACGGAACCGAGATGTATGTGGGCAGGGCCTATGAGACTCAGGACGAAATACTCGGGCACGAACATTCGTACGACGGACTGAAACTGCTGCACGGAACACTGACCGCAGGCATTGCAGCAGGAAGCGGATACGACACGAAGTTCAGAGGCATGGCATACGAAAGCGACCTGTGTCTGGTGAGCAACGCGGTGACAGACGACCTTGAATTCATAGACGAGGACGACATCTACAAATATACTTATGCCACCGACGCGCTCGGATTCAAATACATCATGGACTACGCCGAGTCTGTCGGAAAGCCTTGTGTAATATCGTTCAGCGAGGGCTCGAACCAGGATTTCCGCGGCGACGACGTGCTCTACTACGAGATGCTCGCCCGTCTTACCGGACCGGGACGCATCATCGTGTCGTCGGCAGGCAACACAGGACACGTGCGCAACTACATCAAGAAGCCGGCCGGCAAGCCATTTGCCGGAGCATTCCTGCGTATCTGGGGACAGTCAAAGCTGCACTTCACAATGAAGTCGGCCGATGATTTCGGCATACGTGTAGTGGTATATGGCAGCAGCAACGACACCCTGAGCGTGAACACCGCCGACATAAAGGCTGCCGCCGACTCGTCAATGGTAATAGAGAAGGACGTAAACGGACAACCGTACACGCTCGACATTATGGCATACCCCTCCTGTTACAACGCAGAGGAAACGGCATACGACATATATCTGTCGGGACCCGACCACATAGGAATGAACTCGCAGATATCAATAGAGATGATCGGCACGGATGCTGAAACCGAGTTCTACCGCGGCAACGGCGAGATATACGACAGCAACAAGAACCCGCAGCTGTGCGACGGCGACAACACCCACGGCATAAACTCGCCTTCGAGCGCGCCTGCCGTGATATGCGCCGGAGCGACATCCTACCGCACCCAATATCTCAACAGCATGGGTGAGCTGCAGATATACGACTGCGGCACCGACGGCGAATGGGCATTCTACTCGTCGATGGGGCCTACATACGATGGACGCACAAAGCCCGACGTGCTCGCGCCGGGCACAAACATACTGACCTCGATGAGCAGTTATTACATGGAGAACAACCCTTCCGACGACGCGGGAATGGTGGGCACATCACAGTTCAACGGCCGACGCTACGGATGGATGAGCTGTTCGGGCACGTCGATGTCGTCGCCTATCGTCGGCGGAATAATAGCCCTGTGGCTCGAAGCGCGCCCCGACCTCACCCCGCAGGACATAATGGGTGTGTTTGAACGCACGTGCCGGCGCTACGACGACATGGAAGGCACTAAGGACAACAGATATGGTTACGGACAGATAGACGCTTACCGCGGACTGCTCGACATTCTGGGCATAGAGGCGATAGACGGAATATCGCAGCATCATCCCGAAAGTCTGAGGATATGGCCGGGCTCTGACATGACTCTGAACATTGAGTCTGATGCTCCACTGACGCAACCTGTAGAGGTGCGAATATACTCCACCGACGGACGACCGGTCGCAACGGCCACCATGCCAGGCGGCACAACACGCTTCAGCGAACGCATGGACGAGCTGACACGTGGCGTGTATGTGGTGCAGGCCAACGGCAAAGATAAAGGTGCAACGGGCTCGGTTCTCGTCAGACTGCAATGACAGAAGTGAATAAATATACGCTTTTGGTCTTGACTTTTTTTTGACAAAAAAAATTCGCGAAATAGAAAACGGAGAGACACGAAAACCGTATAAAACCGGTATAAAAATACAATCGCACGACCGGAATATCTCCGTCCCGTTGCGATAAAGCCTATTTTGGAGTACGAGAAAGCCTGTTTCACACCCTGATAAAGCCTTTATCGGCACACGAAATGGGCTTAATCAGAGTGCGATAAAGCCCATTTCGCAAACCCTTATCAAGCCTTTCGCGCGGCGGTTGTGCGTAAACCGTTGTGCGACAGCAAGTTGGCAAAACCGCTCAAAACTCGCGTATTTGCGGCCGAACGTTCTCTTACTCGAAAAGATTCGACTCCTGACGAGTTGACGTCTGCCCTACCCTGCACCGGAATGTATAATTATACAGAAATCAAGGACCATTCTTGCATAATCATACAAAACCGTCGTGCGTGCCCCACAACACACATACGTGGACACAATACACCGTATTTATATGTTTTTTTTCGTTTGTTACGCTGATTTTCCGTAACTTTGCCATCAAAAATCCAACAAAATGTCAGACATCAGAAAACCGTTACTGGGCATGTCGCTCTACGAGCTTAAAGAAGTGGCAAAAACCCTCGGACTGCCTGCCTTCGCCGGCGGACAGATAGCCAAATGGATATACACGCAGCACGTGAAGAGCATCGACGACATGACAAACATATCGAAAGCCGGCCGCGAGAAGCTGAAGGAGGCTTACGTCATAGGCTGCATGCCGCATCTGCACAGGCTGGAATCGAAGGACGGAACTGTGAAATATCTCTTCCCCACCACCTCCGGCAAGAGCGTGGAGACCGTGTTCATACCCGACAAAGACAGGGCGACGCTCTGCGTTTCGTCACAGGTGGGATGCAAGATGAACTGTCTTTTCTGCCAGACAGGCAAGCAGGGATTTGAGGGAAGCCTGCCTGCAAGCGACATACTCAACCAGATATACTCGCTGCCCGAAAGCGAACGGCTCACCAACATCGTGTTCATGGGCCAGGGCGAACCGATGGACAACCTCGACAATGTACTGCGGGCTACAGAGGTACTCACCGCTCCCTACGGCTACGCATGGAGTCCGAAGCGTATCACTGTGAGCAGCGTGGGCGTGAAGAACAAGCTGAAACGCTTTCTCGACGAGAGCGAATGTCACGTGGCCATAAGCATGCACTCACCATTCCACGAGCAGCGCATGCAGCTCATGCCTGCCGAACGGGGAATGTCGATAGAGAGTGTCGTGGAGCTGCTGCGCAACTACGACTTCAGCCATCAGCGCCGGCTGTCGTTCGAATATATCATGTTCGGCGGACTGAACGACACCACCGAGCACGCGAAGGAGATAATAAAACTCACCCGCGGACTGGACTGCAGGGTGAACCTGATAAGATTTCACAAGATACCCGACGTTGACCTGAAGGGATGCGACGAGCACAAGATGGAGGCGTTCCGCGACTATCTCACTGCGCACGGAGTGTTCACAACCATCAGGGCAAGCCGCGGACAGGACATATTCGCAGCCTGCGGATTGCTGAACACCGCCCACAGAAAGGGTCTGGACAAGAAGGAGGAAATTGAGAAATAAGCTGATCATAGCACTTACGGCACTTATGGCCGCCACATTAACGGCGTGTGGCGACAAGCGCATAGGCGGAAAGCCGGGATGCGGAGGCGCTCCTTACGAGGTGGTGGTGGCAGGCGATGCCGACAGTGTGGTGTGCCGTCTGTTGTCAAGACCGGCAGAGGGACTCCCACAAACAGAACCGATGTTCGACGTCACGGCGTGCGGCAGCCTGGAAGGCAGGAGCACTCTAAGACTGATGCGCAACATCGTGATGGTGAACATCGACCCGCGGACTTATACTGACGTGGGTCTCAAATACGAGCGCGACGTTTATGCGCGGCCGCAGATTGTGATATACGTCAACTCACCGTCGCGCAAGGCGCTCGCCGACAACGCCGGACGGCTGTCTGCCATAGTGCGCCTGCTCAACAGTTCTGAGGCCGCACGCTATATGGCAGAGATAAAACCCGACGCCGACAAAAAAGCCGCGGCGGCTGTGAAAGCCGTATGCGGACGCGGAATGTATGTTCCGGCGGAAATGCGGAGTATGAAAAAAGGCCGCAATTTCGTATGGATTTCGGACAACGGAGCCGAACGCATGCAGAACATCTGCGTATTCACCATACCCCGCGACAACCCCACGAGATGGGTGGAGATGTGCGACAGTGCCATGAAAGCCAACATTCCTGGCGAGCGCGACGACATGAGCTTCAGACTGTGTGACGACGGCATGACCATTGCCTCGCTGAGCGGGCGCGACGGAAAGAAAGCCATGATGAGAGGATTGTGGCAGATGGAGGGCGACGCCATGGGCGGACCGTTCGCCGCACTGATGGCAGACGACAGCACACATGCCCGCACAATAGTGGCTGCGGCATTCGCCTACGCACCCGGAAAGAAGAAAAGAAACATGATGAGAAGGCTTGAGGCGGCACTGCGCACGCTGGAATGACGGCCTTGAAAGGAATACACTCTTACATTAATATATAGATATGGAAAATAAAAAAATACGCGTTGCCATAACGCACGGTGACACAAACGGCATAGGATACGAACTTATTTTCAAGACTTTCGCCGAACAGCAGATGTTCGACATTTGCACTCCGATAATCTACGGATCGCCTAAGATTGCGGCATACCACCGTAAGGCGCTCGGCATTGAGGCCAACTTCAGCATAATAAACAACGCCGAGGAAGCCTGCGATGGCCGCCTCAACATGCTGACCTGCTTCGACGAGGAGATGAAGGTGGACCTTGGCAACCCGACAGCCGACTCGAAGAGGGCTGCCATTATGGCAATGGACAGAGCCTTGGACGACTATGAGAGAGGATGTTTCGACGTGCTCGTGGCCGCACCGGCAGGCATGGGAGACGGATGTCACGAACTGCTGAAGAAGCGTCTGGGCAAACATTTCGGTGCCGAATATACTCCATACTGCGTACTGACAAACGACTCGATGCGCATATCCACCGCTACATCGGGACTGCCTATAAAGGATGTGCCGGCACAAATAACCACGGATGGGCTGGAAAAACTGACAAGAGCCTTTTACGAGAGCCTCAAACGCGATTTCAGACTGTACAGTCCGCGCATGGCGGTGATAGCTCTCAACCCCAACGCCAACGGACATGAGGAGAACGAAGTGATAGCTCCTGCGATAGACAAGCTGTATGACGAAGGCGTGTATGTGTTCGGACCTTATCCCGCAAACGAGTTCTTCGGAAACACGATGTACGAATCGTTCGACGGCATCGTGGCCATGTATGACGACCAGGGACTCATTCCGTTCAAGACACTTGCCACGGTCTGCGGCACAAGCTTTGTGGCAGGACTGCCTCTTGTGTGCACCACACCGACACACGGAGCGGGATTTGACCTTGCCGGAACGCTGAATGCCGACGAGAATCCGTTCAGACATGCGATATACTCTGCAATAGACATACTGCGCAACCGCGCCACTTACGATGAGCCACTGGCAGATCCGCTGAAGAAGCTCTACCACGAAAAACGTGACGACAGTGACAAGGTGCGCTTCTCCATTCCGAAACACGAGAACCCGGAAAAGGACAAGCAGTAGGATGAGCCGGAAGTGGAATAACATCTTCTTCGTATTCGGCATCGCGGCACTCATACTCATGACCGCCGGAATAGACATGGACGAAGCTCTGAAAGCGCTAAAAAGCGCAAGCTACAGATTTCCGGCTGTCATGGTGCTGTGGGCTCTGCTGTATATATTCAACACCGCCTCGTGGTATCTGATAATAAACGCAGGCGGACCGAGCGGCATAAAGTTCGGATGGCTGTATAAGGTCACCGTGAGCGGATTCGCGCTCAACTATGCCACACCCGGCGGACTGATGGGAGGCGAGCCCTACCGTGTGATGGAGCTGAAACCTCACATCGGCGTGGAGAGAGCATCGTCGTCGGTCATACTTTATGTGATGACTCACATATTCAGCCACTTCTGGTTCTGGATGCTTTCGGTGTTCATCTGTCTGCTTACGCAACCCATCGACACGCTTCTGGCGTGGGTACTGGCTGCCACGGCGGCATTCTGCCTGCTCGGACTGTGGTTTTTCATATCGTGCTACCGCACCGGGCTGGCTGCGAAACTGATTAACCTGACACGACGTCTGCCGCTGCTGAAAAAGAAAATAGAGGCGTTTGCCGAGCACAACCGCGAGAAAATAGAGAACATCGACCGCCAGACTGCCGCACTGCACACGCAGAGCAAAAGCCGGTTCGTGGCGGCGGTGATGCTTGAACTGGCGTGCCGCTTCTGTTCGGTGGCTGAGATTTACATCATCATCACCCTAATGTCGCCCGGCGCCACCTACGTGCAGTGCATTCTGATATTGGCCTTCACGAGTCTGTTTGCCAACATCCTGTTCTTCATGCCGCTGCAGATAGGCGGACGCGAAGGCGGATTCCTTATGTCGGCCGCGACGCTCGGACTGGGCTCCGGAGCAGGAATATTCACCGCACTAATCGTGAGACTGCGCGAGCTTGTATGGACAGGAATAGGTCTGTTGCTGATGAAGGCAGGCAGGAAAAACACACAGCGGTGAGAGCTCCGCACATTATGCCATATAGATAAAATCACTTAAAATTCGGCAAGTATTGCTCTTATGTCGAATAAATTGCGTAATTTTGTCATCCAATGAACACGTCTGAACTGCAGAAGATAAAGCAACGCTATAACATCGTGGGCAACTGCGATGGGCTTAATCGTGCGCTCGATGTCGCCCTACAGGTGGCACCGACCGATCTTTCCGTGCTTATAATCGGAGAAAGCGGCGTGGGTAAGGAAATCATACCGCGAGTCATACACGACAATTCTCCGCGACGCCGCGAGAAATATTTCGCAATAAACTGCGGATCGATACCTGAAGGAACCATCGACAGCGAACTGTTCGGACACGAGAAGGGCTCGTTCACAGGTGCCATAGGCGAAAGTGAGGGATACTTCGGAACGGCCGACAAGGGCACGATATTCCTCGACGAGGTGGGCGAACTGCCGATGGCCACACAGGCAAGACTGCTGAGAGTGCTGGAAACAGGCGAATATATCCGCGTGGGAGGACAGAAAATACTGAAGACGAACGTGAGGATCGTGGCTGCCACCAACGTGAACATGCGCAAGGCCATAAGCGAAGGCAGATTCCGCGAAGACTTGTATTACCGTCTGAACACCATTCCGATACAGATTCCGCCACTGCGCGACAGAGGCGAGGACATTCTTCTTCTGTTCCGCCTTTTCACCATGCAGATGGCAGAGAAGTACCGCATACCGAGAATAACGCTCACCGACGACGCCAAGAAACTGATGCTCAAATATAAATGGCCGGGCAATGTGAGACAGCTGAAGAACATCACCGAACAGATGTCCATTCTGTGTAAGACACGCGAAGTGGATGCCGTCACGCTGCAACAGTTCATTCCACAGGACCCGGAAAGCACCCAACTCGCCACCATATCGGGCACAGGCTCACACTCGTATGAGAGCGAACGCGACATTCTCTACAAGATACTGTACGAGCTGAGGGGCAACATCAGCGACCTGAGAAGAGAGATGAACAGCCTGCGCAAGCAGATAGACGACAACAGGAAGATTGACAACGTGAACACGTATGACAACAGACTGCCGGCACTGGCGAGCGACCTGCGATACAACAAAGCAGCCGACCAACCGCAAAGGCAGCAGAATGTAGAGGACGTGGAAGCTGAAGAGATAAACGAGAACGAAAGTCTCAACCTCAACGACATCGGACGTATAACAGTAGAGAAGGCTCTCGAACGAAACGGGGGCAACAGAAAAAAGGCAGCGCAAGAGCTGGGAATATCCGACAGAACGCTCTACCGCAGAATAAAACAATATGGTCTGGACAAATAAGAACAACCGCAACATAGGACAAAACGCTTCTGACAAGCGCATGCATATTACGAAAAGACGCCGGTCGATTGCATTTTCAATCATCGCACTCGTAATAGCCGTATGCGCGTCGTGCTCTGTTTCGTATAAGTTCAATGGCGCAAGTATTGACTACTCGAAGACAAAGACAATAGAGATTGCCGACTTCCCGATACGCTCAAGCTACGTCTGGGGACCGATGGGACCGATGTTCAATAACAAGCTGAAAGACGAATTTGCCAACAACACACGCCTGATACAGGTGAAACGCAACGGCGACCTGAAGATTGAAGGTGAGATAACGCAATACTCGCAGCGCAACAAATCAGTATCGAGCGACGGACACTCGGCACAGACAGAGCTGTCGATCACAGTTAACGTGAGGTTCACCAACAACACCAACCACGACGAAGACTTCGAAAAACAGTTCTCTGCCACGGCGTCGTACGAAACAACCCAGAGCCTCGTTTCTGTACAAGAGGAACTCGTGACACAGATGATTGAAGATATCGTTGACCAGATTTTCAATGCGACAGTGGCAAACTGGTAAGCTCTGACAAAAGGAATAATAATAAAAGAACAAACTAAACAACAAACTATATAAATAAGGTATATGGATCTGACGCGTCTTATTGAGCATCCGGAACAGATGAACAAGGAAACTCTTTACGAGCTCCGGAGTCTCACTGCGCTGTATCCTTACTACCAGACCGCACGACTGCTGATGCTGCAGAACATGTATCTGCTGCACGACTCATCTTTTGACGAGGAACTGAGAAGAGCCGCCATCTACATAACCGACAGGAAAAAGATATTCGAACTGGTGGAGGCTCCGCATTATCAGTTGAAACATCAGAAGACAAAGGAAGAGAAAAAGCAGGAAGAGAAAAAGGAAGAAAAAGACGAGAACAGGACAATATCGCTCATCAACTCGTTCCTCGACTCCATACCGGAAGACAAGGAGGAGAAAAAACAAAAGAGAAAGCCTACTCCAGCCGACGCGGCCATCGACTATGTGTCGTACCTGCTTGAGACCGAAAGCGATGATGAGAAAAAAGACAAGAAGGACGAGCCGCAGCTGCGAGGACAGACCCTCATTGATGACTTCATAAACAATGACGGCGGAAAAATACAGCTGAAAGACGAACCGGAATACCTCCCCAGCGCCGAAAGTCTGGACGATGACAAGAAAGACATGGACGAAGGCTATTTCACGGAAACTCTTGCCAAAATATACATCAAACAAGGGCGATATACCAAGGCTCTTGAAATAATTCAACGATTAAATTTGAATTATCCAAAAAAAAATGCTTACTTTGCAGACCAAATAAGATTTTTGAAGAAATTGATAATAAATAACAAAAATAACAATAAATAAAATGGTTTATACATTATTCTTAATTTTAATTGTGATAGTCGCATTACTGATGATCTGTATCGTGCTCATCCAGGAGTCAAAAGGCGGCGGTCTGGCATCCAACTTCTCTTCTTCCAACGCAATCATGGGCGTACGCAAGACTACAGACGTAGTTGAGAAAGCTACATGGACACTTGCCGCATTAATGGTGGTTTTCAGCATTGTATGCTCTTACACAGCACCTGTGGCTACAAGCGACCAGAGCGTTCTCGAGAAGTCAGCAACCGAAACACAGACAACCAACCCGACTAATACACAGGGATTCGGAGCAAGCCAGCAGCAGACTCCGGCAGGAAACGCAACACAGAAACAGGCTCCTAAAGCACCTACAACACCTGCAAAATAATATTTTGAGATAAAAAAGTGCAGCATTTATTTGCTCAAATAAAATAAATGCTGTATCTTTGCACTCGCTTTCAAGGATGAAGGCATAACCAATACAGATGGTGGCTGTAGTTCAGTTGGTTAGAGCGTCAGATTGTGGTTCTGAATGTCGTGGGTTCGAGTCCCACCTGCCACCCCAGCGGAGATATTCTTCTAAAGAGTATCTCCGCTTATTTTTTGCACCAATACGAACGGTATCCGCACAACAGACAGGTATAAACAAATATGAACAAAGAAGAGCCGGACGAAGCATGACAACGATGACAGCGCGCCTTTGTTTATAAAATCCACACCAATGCCCGGTTTCATCCTCCACTATACTGACATGGTGCTGCTACGACATAAAACGCTTGGGAAGGCAGTATCAATCTTATGGAGATCGGTTTTATTCATGGAATGGCATAGATTTCATGAAAACCTCCGGCTCAGCGCAAATGCAGTGTGTAACGGTTCATTAATGAAGTCACGCATATTGTCGGAAAACTTTCAGACGATATAGGCTGATATTAGCCGTACCGACATGACCATCACGCTGTAATAAACGGATATCACAGGATAATAAACCGACATTGTCACGACCGATAAACCATTACAGCACGTCATACTCATATCTTTTCGTGCTTTTTCTTATGCCTGACACCGGTGTTTTTAAAGGGAAACTGCGAAACGTACTTACAATTTTTCTTGATTTTATTTTGACAAAATATTTTCGCGAAAGAGATGTAAAGGAATGTTAAAACCCGTGTTATGATGGCCGTTTCAGACCATAACGTGTTTTCATATACCCTATAACATAGTCCGAAAATATTAATATTACGTTCTGATAATGCCCGTTTCGCAGTCCGAAAAAGCCTATTTCGTGATGCGATATGGTGCATTTCAGCCTCTGAAATGGGCCATTTCGCAAGCCAAAATGGTGCACATTGCAAAACGTTTAAATATCCCTTAAACATAAGTCATTGACATTCAGCGCATTAAGAAAGCCTCTTATATTTCGCGTATTTGCGCCCGAAGGAAAGTCTGTCCGCAAATATGCGCTTATTTTATGGGGTATAATCGGAAACTCAGACCGAAAAATCAAAAACTGCTTACAATTTGAAAGTTGCCCATATCGGCTTAACCCGAATCGATAATCAGACGTCCTCTGAGTTCCGTTCCATCATCGGGAGGATAGGTTTTACGTATTTATTTAATGTGTAAAGGGCTGCGTAGAGACAGCTTGCCTGACATGTTGAAGGCAAAAAAATGGAATACACAATACGGGCAATAATCATGATACATAATAAATATCTGTGTGCCGACGGACGGTTTACCGGTTATTCCTGCAGAAGGAAGCAACGCCATCCGAGGATTAAGCAGCATCTTCTTATTGATACAAATCTCCTCAGAATTCCAGCCGAGAACTTATCCGCATTAAAAAGACTGCTGGCCTATATACGACATGTTTAAATCATAAAATCAAAAAAGTTTATTCTTCTGTCACAATATTAACTTTTTTTTAAGTGCTATTTTCATCAACCAATCTTTATTTTAACTATCTTTGCGAATATACAAATAAATTATGTATTGGCAATGAAACACCTATTGATCTTTTATATACCAGGAAGTTAATTAATAATTAGCGTTAAAGAGACGTTAATTACAATGATTCGTACATAATTAATACATTATTTTATACAACATTTTAATCCCAAAAACAACATGAAACATTTTTTTATCCTACAAAGATTTCCGTAGTTGTACATACAACACGTATTTATGCAAATATACAAGAAATCTGTATTTATTAAACTATAATTTATTAACTAACTTTCTAAAACTATGCAAAAATCAGGTAGAATAAGCATTATCACTTTCATCGGCTTGATGCTATGCCTTCTTATAGGGGGGGGTGGAGAAATCAAAGCCCAGAATGTGAAGGAAATCTCCGGAACGGTCACCGATTCCAAAGGAGAGCTTGTTATCAGCGGAACCGTAAAGGTGAAACATACGACAACCGCAACAATCACCGATATCAACGGTAAATATAAGATATCGGCACCTACAAACGGAACACTGGTGTTCTCTTATCTTGGATACCAGACAAAAGAAGTACCGGTTTCTTCCATATCAGGCAACACGCTCGACGTTGTGCTGGAGGAAGAAAGCAACATGCTTGACGAGCTCGTAGTCGTTGGTTACGGTACGATGCGTAAGTCAGACCTGACCGGTTCGGTATCCACAACAAAAGGTAAGGATATCATCAAACAGCAGTCGTTCAGCGCACTCGAAGGACTCAAAGGTAAGGCCGCAGGTGTGAACATCTTCACCAACACAGGTCAGCCTGGTGGTGAGATGCGTGTCATAATCCGTGGTATATCCACCATCAACGCATCGGCCAGCCCGCTGTACATCGTCGATGGCGTTGCCATGCAGGACTTCAACCTCCTCAACCCGAACGATATCGAGTCTATCGAGGTTCTGAAAGACGCTTCGGCAGCAGCCATTTACGGAGCGCGCGGAGCCAACGGTGTGATCATGGTTACCACAAAACGCGGAAACGCGGGTAAAGGCGTGCACATCTCTTACGATGGTTCTGTATCAATCAGTTCAATGGCAAAAAAGATGGACGTGATGAACTCGGCAGAGTGGATGGCAGCATTCAAGCAGGGACTTGAGAACGCCAATGCATGGCAAGGCAAGAACTTCGACACCGACCTGTCCAAGATCTTCACAGACCCGAGATTCTTCACCGCAGACGGAACACCTATCTATGATACAGACTGGCAGGACGAGGCAAGCCGTACAGCCATATCACACAACCATCAGCTGAGCATACAGCGTACAGGTGAAGACAGCTCTGTAGGAGCATTCCTCAACTATACAGACCAGCAGGGTATCCTTCTCAATTCTTACTACAAACGTATAAACGCCAAACTCTCTTACGACGACAAACCCACAAAGTGGCTGTCAACCTCTATCAACCTCCTTGTGAACCACACATGGGGTAACAGAACATCGGACAACCCATACGGACAGGGAGCCCTGCGTACAATGATCGAGCAGCTGCCGTTCCTGCCTGTCAAGTATGACGGCGTTTACATGCAGAACAACGACATTCTTACAACAGCCATTCTCAACGACAAGAACGATCCTAACAGCGGCTACCAGAACTTCAGTCCGGAAGGCGTAGGTAACCCGGTTGAGCTTCTTGAGAGAATTAAAGAGATGAGCTACAACACTCAGATCTTCGGTAACGCAGCACTTACATTCCACATCATGGACGGTCTTGACCTGAAGACACAGCTCGGTATCGACTATCACAACAACCGTGCAAACAGCTACGTGCCGTTCACTCCGCGTCCATTGATCAACCAGAACTCTGAAGGTTATGCTTCTGCATCAACATCAAGTACACTCTACTGGCAGGAAGAGACCTACCTCACATGGCTGAAGAACTTCAACAAGCATCACATCAACGCCATGGCCGGTATGTCTTGGCAGGCACGCAAGTACACATACTTCAGTGCATCAGACAGCAAGTTCGTTGACGACTATTACGGAATCTACAACCTCGGTTCAGGAACCAACCGTCCGTCAGTAGGCAGCGACTACGACAAATGGGCTATGAACTCATACTTCCTGCGTATCGCTTATAACTACGACGACACATATCTGGCAACAGTAACAGCACGTTACGATGGCTCTTCAAAGTTCGGTGAGAACAACAAATACGCGTTCTTCCCGTCTATCGGTCTCGGATGGCTCGCTTCAAACGAAGCATTCCTCAGAGACAACAAGACCATAAGCAAACTGAAACTGCACACATCATTCGGTGTAACAGGTAACTCTGAGATCGGTACATACCGCTCACTCGCAACCGTAAGCCAGTCGAACACCATCATAGGCGACCAGCTTCACCTTGTTTCTTACCTCGACAACATGCCTAACCCGAACCTGAAATGGGAAAAGACAGCACAGTGGGACTTCGGATTCGAACTTGGTTTGTTCAACAACCGACTGAACTTCGATATCTCTTATTACTATAAGTACACATCAGACCTTCTGCTCAACCGTCCTGTTCCTGAGTCAACAGGTTTCTCATCAATTATGGACAACATCGGTGCAGTATCCAACCAGGGTCTTGATATTCTCGTAACAGCCTACCCGATTCAGACTGCTGACTTCCAGTGGACCTCAACTCTTAACATGGGCTTCAACAAGAACCGCGTTGAGAAACTTGACGAGGCTGCGACAGTAGATCCAATCTCAGGCAAGCGTCAGATCACAACCGATGGATTCGTAGGCTACGATATGCTTATCAGAGAGGGCGAACCGCTTTCTTCTTTCTACGGTTACAAACGTGCCGGCATCTATGACGGTCATCCGGAGAACTGGGATCCAGAGACAATGAACATCCCGTCAACCATCGGTGAGAAGGTTACATACAAAGATCGTCAGATCATCGGTAACGGTCTTCCAGACTGGACAGGTTCTTTCATCAACACCTTCAACTACAAGAACTTCGATATGACAATCGACTTCCAGTTCACTTGGGGTGCTGACATCATGCAGGAATTCTATCACTCAACAGTTGCCCGCTTCCTCACAAACGGTCTCGACCGTCTCTACGAAGAGGCTTGGCACCCGACTCTCAATCCTGGTGGCGTTGAGCAGGCAATACGTCTGAACAACTTCGGACAGGGCGCAAACAACCAGGCCGATGACGACTGGGTATGCGACGGTTCATATCTGCGTTGCAACATGATACAGATAGGTTATACATTCGACAAGAAACTCATCGAGAAGATCGGTCTGTCTGCACTCCGTGTATATGCAAACGTAAACAACCTGTTCCTCATTACATCGAGCGATTATCTTGGTTACGATCCTGATAACTCAACACGTCTGGGCGACAACAACTGGGGTGCTAACCGTCAGTTCTTCTCTTACCCGCGTCCAAGAACATTCACTCTCGGTTTAAACCTCACTTTCTGATAAAAACAAAAAATATTGTAGAACATAAAAGAACAACAGAATATGAAAAAGCATAAATTTATTTTAATGCTCGGCTTGCTTGTTGCTGCTTTCAGTTTCAGCTCTTGCGACAGTTTCCTTGAGGAGGATCCGAAGGACATGAAACCGTCCGGAGAATTCTGGAAGACAAAGGCCGACGCTGAGTCAGGCGTGGATGCGCTCTATTACGGCGGCGTGCCTTATCTCCACAACACAGACCTTGATGGAGGTTGGACACCAAAAGCTACCATGTGGCCAGGCATTATGTCAGGACTTTATGTTGACAAACGTAAGGACCGTACATTCACCACAGCTTCAGAAGGATGCACATTCAACATCGAAGCATTCGACGATGCAGCATTCAAGATGTGGCACGAGTTCTATAAAGGAATCTCACGTGCTAACTTCGTACTGGCAAACGTACCGAAGATGACGGATGTTCTGACTCAAGCCGAGATAGACAACTATGTGGCACAGGGAAAATTCTTCCGTGCTTACGGATACTTCTATCTTGCAAAGGAATTCGGCGACGTGCCGTACATCAGCGAGCCTTACACAGCTCCGGAGAACATGTACGTAAAGCCTACACCTGCTGCTGAGGTATATAAGAATGTTGAGAAGGACTTGCTCGACATCGTGAACAGCGACGCACTGCCTGACGTTACATTCTATAACAACGGATGCTACGTCACAAGAGCAATGGCAGAGACTCTCCTTGCTGAGGTTTATCTGCAGTGGGCAGGTGCTCCACTCAACGGAGGAAACGAATATTATGAGAAAGCTGCACAGATGGCGCTCAGGGTTATCAACAGTGGCAAGCATCACCTGGAGCAGGCTTCAGGCAGCAGCGACGACCTGAACTCAGCCTTCAACGTGATTAAGACCTCAAAGTCTTCAGACGAAATAATCTACGCAAAGGAATACAACTACTCTGACTACAGCGTTGGTAACTCATACGCATGCCGCAGTATAGGTACAGATGCCTTCCAGTGGAAAGACGCAAACAATGAGACCGTGTTCCATCCGGGAGGCGATGTGCTGTACAATGCATATCTGCCATGCGACATGATCATCAACAGCTATGCTCCTGAGGATATCCGTGGTCACGAGAAGCAGTTCTTCTTCAAAGAGTACACCGACGCTACAGGCGTAACACACACTCTCAACAACATAGGCAACTGGATGTGGTTTGACGAGACAGCCCTCAAAGACGGTCACGACGGCGACTACAATGTTCCTATCATGCGCTACTCTGAGGTTCTCCTCATCGCAGCTGAAGGTCTGGCACGCACAGGACACGAGAGCAACGCTGAAGGCGGAGCACTCTACTATCTGAATCAGGTTCGCAAACGTGCAGGCCTGCCTGACGAGACAGCAACAGGCGATGCCCTGATACAGTCTATCCTCACCGAGCGTCTGCATGAGTTCCCGCTCGAGTTCAAGGTTTGGGATGACATCCGTCGTACACGCCTCTATCCGGAAGCTGACGGCATGAACTCCGGCAAACTGAAATGGACTCCGCTGGCGAACGCAACAATCCAGAACAAGCCTGACGGCAGCACAAAGGTAGGCGCACTGCCTGACTACGTACTGTTATGGCCGATTCCGCTGGATGAGATGCAGAGAAACCCGGCTCTGAAAGGACACCAGAATCCAGGATGGAAATAATCGTAGGCTGACAATGTGAAAAACATCTTGCGGCAACGACCGCAAGATGCCAAAACATAGTCTATATTAAATCTCAATGCCGATATGTGATATATCGGACCAAACAAAAGATTCCCGGAACAGAGAGATGCTGTTCCGGGAATTTTATTTACTTAAAAAATATAACTTCTCGAATAAATAAAATGCATAATACGAAAAGGACAATATCAACGGAATACTCTTAATACTCGGCGAATAACACAACTTCATTCCGCGAAACATGTGACATCATCCCGACTGACCATGCAACACCATTCCGCAAAACACATAACTTTATTCCACAAGCTATGCAATATCATTTCAAAAAACACATAAAGCAGAAAGGATATTTAGCAGTAACGTCATCAATATATACACCAAAGCCATAAATAACAGACCTATCAATAAACGAAATCCACCTGCGACCAGTCCTCGTCTATTGTAAAAGTGAAACTACGTCCCGACCCGGGCGACTCGCCGAAGAAGTAACCCGAATATTGCGTTACCTGATTTCTCTCCACCGGCACATCGTCAAACTCACGTTCATCCACCACTTTGTCTGACGCGTCGAGTGCCGAGACAGTGACATTGAGCGTGCGTCCGTCACTATGTGGGAACGTATAAACCTCGTACACCGACTCCGAAGAGTGAGCATCGTCGGGCACATCGCGAAACTCAGTCTGACGTGAATCGACACACCCACATCCGCTGACCGCATCGAATGTACTGCTGCCACCGGTATAATAAAACTTCATACGGTCCACCTTTTCCGGCACATTGTCCTTAACGACAAGCCTGAACATAGCCACCGCACGCTTCAGCGTCAGATCGTAAGACGTCTCATCGCCCACCGTGATGTCACCACAATAATAAAAAGTATCCGTCACCTTATTGTTATTAAACTTTATTTGTTCAGGCGATGATATCGTTGCCGAGCCCTCACCATTGTGCGCAATGACCACCACTGTATATGTTCCCTCGTCAAGTCCAACCGTAACATGTCCGAAGCCGGCATCACCTGCGGCCTGCCTTACCACCGTAACTCTATTGTCGCCATCGAACACGGCAAGCTCAATACGGGTGCAAAGTTTGCTGATGTCGGTCACATTACCAGCCTCATACCCATCACTGTTCCAAGGAACCATCTCAACATTGCACACGTTGAACACGACTTTCGTGCCGTCCACCACATTCGGTTCGTCAGCATCCGTGCCGTCATCATCAGTCACAGGCTGTTCGCATGACGTGAAAAACAATGCACACGCCACGCATGCCATAGCAGGTATATAGTTCCATCTTACATTCATATCAAATCAGGTTTTTAGTAATACAATTTAAGTCAGGCAACAGACACGTCGCACACTCATAACTCTACATATATACATTCCGTGCGTACACGCGAAAAGTCTAAACAATAAATGCCGTCAAAAGATTCTTTGCCGAGCCGAATCTTATATTCTACAAATATAGGAAAACTCCTAATACAAAACAAGTTTATTTTATCATTTAGGTAAAAACAACTACATATTATTATATAAGCACCCATAATTAGGGCGCAATAATGAAAAGAAAGGACATAGCTAACGACCATTGTCTAATGCCGCACAGCATCCCGTATTCAGAAATATACAAAAGAACAAGCCACAACCTACCGTTTATTTGCGATCGTCAGACATAGCCATGCTCCATTAAACACAGCAATATGACGATACGTCGCATGTCCGATAAACACGCACGTGCAGCCTAACCATCTGCCATTCAACGCGCCACGCGTTCGTGACGCTGGAATGCTATGCGCGGCGTACCGTTATGACAATAAATTATTCCGCATCTCACGAAACCCGCCTTACGCAGAAACCCGAGCATCGGAGCATTGTCGGCATGAGTGTCTATGCGAATGTTTCCGCAACGTGCAATGCTCCACTCCACCGCCGTCTCTGCCACTCCGCCGCACACTCCGCGCGACGCCAGACGATGAATAGTGGCATAAGCATCGTCGTCGAGCCACCGGCCGTCCTCTATCACAGCGTAAGTCGGGTCGTCACCCTCAATGAGACAGAACGTGCCGACAGGTCCCAAGGCACGATGTTCCACCACATAGCAATGTCCGGCAGCCACGTCCGACTCCACCAAACCGAGCTCCGGATAGCTGTTTCCCCACTGAGTAGGATTGCCGTTATCGGCCATAAACCGTCTGGCATGAGCAAATATATCGAGCAAAGCAGGTATGTCAGACATCGTCGCCGGCCTGACACTCAAAAGCGAATCATCATTTTCCATATAATAAACATCACGAAAAATTAAAACAATCTTTATACATCGGCCGGAGCTAAGATGAACTACAGTCCGGCAAATATTGCGAAGGCCGACATGCTCCAGCACAATACGTCTCTCTCCAAATCAATTACAAAGATACAGAATTGTCTATGCCGAACCGCATCATATCTTCTACAAAGATACAGAAAGGTGAGTGCAATGGCAAAATAAAAAACAACGTTTTTTCAGTTTTTGATAAAAACGGTGCGCGAGAATATGTAATGAGAAAAATCGAATTTTTGAGTCCTGTCCGACGGATACGAACGAACGTTAAACAAAACCAGCAAAAACAAGCGCAGCACGAATGGTGATTATACACACATAACAATATATGTCAGAGGTTTATATCCTTATCATATTATAAACATATTCGCGTCCGTTGCTTTCAATTGTCCAATTATCAGTATAGCAGCATAGTTTATGATTCTTCTTTCCACCAAATGCCAATAACTGACGGCCGCGAACAATCCGTCTTTCGAGGCAGAAGAAAATCAAAGGGGACGAAAATAATGCTCAGCAATTCTAATGCGACTGAATGTTTTACGTAAATCATAAATTCAGCTATATGTACATCTCTATGACAACGATTGCCGTGCTCCCTGATCAGCGTTGTTTTCTTCAGCCGGGATGTGCCGATATAGACAACTTTCAATTTGTAACCGGTTTTCGTTTTTTCTGCCTCGGTTTCCCGATATACCCCGAAAAACAAGCGCGTATTTGCTGACAGACTTTCCTTCGGACGCAAATACGCGAAAATAAGAGGTTTTTATAAAGCGTTGGATATCAATGATTTATATTCAAGGGCCATTTCTTCACATTGCAAAAAGCACCATTTCGGCTTGCGAAATAGGCCATTTCGGGGGCTGAAATGCACCATATCGCACCCTAATATGGGCTTTTTCGGACTGCGAAATGGGCTTTATCAGACAACGAAACGAGTGATTTCGGACTATGTTATAGGGTATATCAAAATGCGATACATACCGAAATGGCCTTTATAACGCCGAATTTAACATTCCTTTACATCTCTTTTGCAAAAATATTTTGTCAAAATTTAGTCAAGAAAAATTGTAAGTATGTCGCCCGGTTTTCCATTTCAAACGCAGATATCGAGTGTCAGTAAAGGTAAGGAAAATATGTGCATTGTCTGCGTTGATAATTTATCGGCTGCAGTGGTAATGATTTATCATGAAGTGATATAAATATTCTGTCCCGATTAATACCGCTTTACGCAGTCGGGACGTTTCCCGATATTCTGAGATACTTGGTGAATAAAACAAACATGCCGTGAATTTCTATTGTCCACGAATATGCACGGGGTTACTGGCAAAAGGTTCTTTCTTTTCAGAATTGCGATGTTGTATGTATATCCCCAATGATTTTCCATAGCCCTCATCTTTCCTCCGTATGAGTCTCACGCCACATAAACAAAAAATCCCCGAACTTGCGTCCGAGGATCATATCTTAGGAATAGTGGAGCTGGAGGGAGTTGAACCCTCGTCCAAACAGGGAAACCATACGCTTTCTACACGCTTATTCCGGCCTTCGATTTTCGTGCTGCGGCAAGACCCGGACCACCAACCACAACCTTATCCCCTAAAATTTCACCGTCGCGGCGGGGCCCGCGCCGACTATTCCCGATTTAACCGCACCGCCTGTTCGGAATGCTTCGGGACAAGAGCTTCCGGGCGATGTCTCGTCCTGTCACCTTGTGACGGGATTAAGCCAGTAATCTACTGTACTTCGATTAGGCAGCGAGAGCGTAATTGTTTTCGCCAGATAAATTTTCGACTGCTGATATTATGGAGCCGGCAGACGAAGCTCCGCGTGCTTACATACCATTTCAACCCGCTGTCAAATCCGGTCAGCCCCGGGCTTTGCTTATGGCCGCAACGGCCACACTTCAGGCGAAACATTGGCATCAAGCCACAATTCCATCTTTGCAAAGATAACAATTATTTCGTTCACGGCAATGATTTTTCTTCATTTTTGCGTCATTAACACGTCACACGTAATATTTCTTGATAAAAATTACTTACCTTTGCAACAAAATCGGACAAACTGAGTTATATTATCAGAATATTTAAACAAATTGGTGACAATGATTGAAGAAACACCACAGGACGGCATGGACAAGGCACAACGCGCCATAAAAAGAGCTACCGACATAGTGTGCTCTGCCATAGGAATGGTGGTGTTGTCGCCGGTTTTCCTGATTATAATGATTCTGATGAAGTGTCAGAAGAATGGTCCGATATTCTTCCGCCAGATCAGAATAGGATACAAAGCCAAACCGTTCGTGATATTCAAATTCCGGACAATGAGCAGCGTGATAGAGGAAAACGGCCCCCAGCTTGTGGCACGGTGCGACAACACCAACTCCACACCCCTCGAACAGTTTCTACGCGGACATCATCTCGACGAGCTGCCGCAGATATGGAATGTGCTGCGCGGCGACATGTCGCTCGTAGGTCCGCGTCCAGAGCGAAAATATTTCATCGACCAGATAATGGCGGTGGACGACAGTTATAAAATCATCTACAACATGAGGCCGGGCCTTACGTCGGAAGCCACTCTCTACAATGGCTACACCGACACGATGGAGAAGATGATACGCCGTCTGCACATGGACATAGACTACTATCGTCGCCGCTCGCTATGGCTCGACTTCAAGATTGCGGCAAAGACCGTGATATGCATCGTTACAGGAAAAAAATTCTAACATATATATATGAAAAAACTTATCGCATTTGTCTTTTTCGTAATGCTCATACCTGTATGTGCATCGGCACAGTCGTCGATGACCGACGACCAGGTGATGGAGTTCGTAGTGCAAGAACACGAGAAAGGCACATCCCAGCAGCAGATTGTAACAAAACTGATACAACGCGGTGTTGATATACAGCAGATACGACGCGTAAGAAGCAAATATGAAAAACAGATAAGCAGTCAGGGACTTGGCTATGTGGCCGACAAAGCCATGAACGATGCCGAGAACAGAATGCGCACCAACAACGGCAAGACTAAGAACGGTACCGACAACGAAAAGACCGGACTGAAACAACAGAACGACTACTCCAGCTACAAGATATACGACGAGATGTCGCCCGTACAGCAGTATGACGAGACCGACCCGACGTTCCTGCAATTCCAGAACGAGCTCGGCATGATTCTGCCCACCGACACGGCGACAATGCTAAAGCAGCTGCTGGCTGAGCGCGAGAAGATGAAGAAGCGCGTGTTCGGACGCGACATATTCAACAACAAGAACCTCACGTTCGAGCCTAATATGAACATCGCCACACCTCAGAACTATGTTCTCGGACCTGGCGACGCCGTGATAATAGACATATACGGAGCATCGCAGAAAGTGATAAACTCCACAGTGTCGCCCGACGGCGACGTTACCATCGAGGGATTCGGCCCTATACAGGTGAGCGGACTCACCGTGCAGCAGGCCAATGCACGCATAAAGTCGCAACTCGGAGCACGATACAGCAGCAGTAAGGTGAGACTGACGCTCGGTCAGACACGCACCATTACAGTCAACGTCATGGGTGAGGTGGCTCTCCCGGGCACATATACGCTGTCTGCTTTCGCATCTGTGTTCCACGCACTCTACATGGCTGGCGGAACAAACGATATAGGTACGCTGCGTAACATCAAGGTTTACCGCAACAACAAGCTTGTCAGCACCGTAGATATATACGACTACATTCTCAACGGAAAACTTAAAGGTAACGTAAGACTCGCCGACGGCGACGTGATAACAGTAGAACCATACGACTGTCTGGTGAACATCACCGGAAAGGTGAAACGCCCAATGTTCTATGAGATGAAGAAGAACGAGAGCGTCGGCACACTGCTCAAGTATGCGGGAGGATTCACAGGCGACGCCTACCGCAAGGCTGTGCGGTTGGTGCGTAAGACCGGACGCGAATATTCGGTGTATAACGTGACCGAGTTCGATATGAACACATTCCACGTAGCCGACGGCGACTCCGTGAGCGTGGACTCCATACTCAATCGCTTCTCAAATATGGTTGAGGTGAAAGGTGCAGTGTTCCGTCCGGGTATGTATCAGGTAGGCGGCGACATAACAAGCGTCAGAGCACTCATCGAGCACGCCGAAGGACTGAAGGAAGACGCATTCACAGCGCGCGCCGTGATGCACCGTATGAAGGAAGACCGCACTCTGGAGGTGCTGAGCATCGACGTGGACGGCATAATGAAAGGCACATCGCCAGACATACCGCTCAAGGAGAACGACGTGCTCTTCATACCTACGAAATCCGAAAGACAGATACAACGCACAATAACCATACACGGTGAAGTGAATTATCCGGGCATCTACCAGTATGCCGACAACGAGACGATAGAAGACTTCGTATTGCAGGCAGGTGGTCTGAAGGATGCTGCATCGACAGTGAAAGTGGATGTGGCACGACGCATAAACAACCCTAAGGCCCTGCGACCGGACAGCGTAATATCGCAGACATTCACTCTGGCACTGAAAGACGGATTCGTAATCGACGGCCAGCCGGGCTTCACGCTCATGCCGTTCGACGAGGTTTACGTGCGCAAGAGCCCAGGATACAACGAACAGCAGAACGTCGAGGTGGAAGGCAACGTGATGTTCGCCGGCACCTATACCCTATCGTCGAAGAACGAACGTCTGTCTGACATCATCAGAAAAGCCGGCGGACTGAACGACCGCGCCTACGCCGAAGGTGCACGCATAGAACGCAGACGCACTCCGGAGGAACAAATGAGAGACGAGACTCTGCTCAAACTGGCAAAGGCACAGAGCGGTGACACCATCGACGTGAAGAAGCTCGACATCGGCACAACCTATCCCGTTGGTATCGAACTTGACAAGGCTCTGAAGGAGCCGGGTGGCGACGCCGACCTCGTACTGCGCGAAGGCGACCGCATCATCATACCGGAATACAACGGAACAGTGAAGATAAGCGGTGACGTTCTCTTCCCGAACACCGTGTCTTATGAGAAAGGCAAGAAGGTTTCTTACTACATCGACCAGGCCGGCGGATGGGGCAACCGCGCAAAGAAGAGCCAGACCTACATCATATATATGAACGGAACGGTGGCCAAGGTGGGCCACGGCACGAAGGTGCGACCGGGCTGCGAGATTGTGGTTCCGAGCAAGCCCAAGAGCGACAGCAAGTCTCTCGCCCAGTGGCTCGCGATAGGCAGCTCAACGGCTTCAATAGCAACGATGATTGCGACAATGGTGAACTTGTTGAAGTAGAAATATCAGTAAACAATAACAACACACGAAATGATGCTTGCAGCAATAATTCATATTATCTGCAAGCATCATTCTGATAATATGACGGGCATGCGATAAAAACCCCGTCCCTACAAATAAAACCATCTACAACGACCTTTCTGAAAAGACGGCACAATCGCAACATAACAATCAACAATCAATCATGGCAATTATAATCACACTTATCTGCATATTATTATTCTGGAAATGGATAGTATTTGTCTTTATGCTCATTCCTATAAGGATGATAAAGAAACGTGAAAGACATAACATGAAAGTCACAAACCATAACAAGACCGACATAAATAAAGAGCCTCAGCAGAAGAATACATCACTGAAAAGCATCGCAAGAAGATATATTCTGGGATACATCCGTTTTATTGATATTAATATAGGACGTATTCCTTCACATACGATACGCGACATGATATACAGACACATATTCCTGGTGGATATGGAAGAGAGAGCAATTATATATTACGGAGCGGAGATAAGATGCCATTCCAGACTCAAGATAGGCAAAGGAAGCATCATAGGCGACAAAAGCATACTTGACGCACGTAACGGAATATGCATCGGAGATAATGTGAATCTGAGCTCAAACGCCTCCATATATACAGAGCAACACGACCACCGCGATCCATACTTCAGAAGCACATCAGACAGTTCGTTCGGTGTAAGAATCGGCAATCGTGCATGGATTGGTCCTAATGTCGTGATTCTACACAGCGTCACGATAGGCGAAGGCGCCGTCATAGCAGCCGGAGCTGTGGTTACAAAGGATGTTGAACCTTTTGCCATAGTGGCCGGTATTCCCGCAAAAAAAATAGGAGAAAGGAACAAAGACCTTCGATATTGTTTCGACGGCAAATACATTCCGTTCTATTAAAACAGGACTAAAGCAATGTTCACGCACCCCTGAACTTCTGTTTAACATCGTTGAACAGACTGACAATCATCTTGTCTTTCAACACATAGAATTGTACTACTATCACATAGACAACAGTAAAGACAATTCCCGTCAATACGCTCAACACAAGATCGGATATACCAGAGATGTAATACAACACATAGCTTAACGGCAGGACCGCCAACAGATTCTTGAATATACTTCTCCACGGCATGATGCTTCCGAACCTCTTCCTGACAAAATAATAAGATGATATGAATACTGCAATTTCACTCAAAAGAAGCACTAATGCCGAGCCTACGCTCTTGAGATGAGGCACGAGAATGAAGTTCATCACCAAGCCACAGAATGCAGCCAATAACGAATTCATACATATTATCTTGTCGTCCTTTAACGGCATTAATATCTGAATACACAATATCTGGTCTATTCCTATAAGAAATATCAGCGGCATGATGATCATCATAGGTACGATGGCACCCTCATAACCGTCGCCTGAGAGTATTCGGACTATTTGCGGAGAATATATTATGGAATATGCGACAATAGGAATGGAAAAGACAATCAATATATTGAACGACTTCAGCAGAAGTTCTCTCATGCCTTTTATGTCGTGTAGCTTGTTCAAAGAGCTCATTCTCGGCAGCATGACTGTTGTAAATGCTGTATATAAGCTAAGGATGATTGTCTGTAATTTTGTCGCCGTAGTATAATATCCCACCTCCTTGTCGCCGGCACAGAATCCGAGGAAAGTAGTGTTCAACGTGGTGTACATTGATGTCAGAAGCATGTATAGACCAAGAATCAGATAACTTCTTATATAAGGAGATAACGATATTCCAGAAAAACGGAACTTCACGTATTGCTTCTTATAAGACCAATTGAACAGGCTGTTAAGCACCATCATACCACACGATAAGGCGAAATACAGTTCGAAATCGTTTTCTTCTTTAACAAACAGAAAGACTGAGACGACATAGACCAATTTCACTATAAGACTTCTCAATGTGATATACCTGAAATTCTCAATTCCCTTATAAAACCATTCTATGAGGAAAGGTGTCATCACGATCTGCAACAATCCTATGCACAGGAGTCTCCTGTATGACGCGAGTTGCGGCACGAGAAACATTACAAGTAAATAAACCACCACAGCAACTATTGCAGTCATTGCATTCAGAAAGAACAGACTGCTGAAACATCTGTTCAATTCTTCCGGATTATTCCTTACCCTTGCTATCTCGCGCACACCCTGTATATTGATGCCTAGCGATGAGAAAAAGATGAAATACTGCACGATACTGTTCACGAAATTACAAATACCGATATTCGTAACTCCGAGAACACGGGAGACATAAGGATATGTAACCAGTGTAAACACATATCCTGAGCATGCAAGAATGATGCTGTATATTACGTTCTTTTTTATACTCACGGGTGCAAAATTAGCCCTATTTATCTGTTTTTCCAAACATAATCAATAAATATACAAAAGCGGATACAATAAAAAATAAAATCGATTGTTATTTTTATGTATATACATTTATAAAAAGGAACGTCCACATTATTTCAATAAATGAGCGATATTAAATTCAGCATAATAGTACCTGCATTTAAGAAACAATTTCTCAAAGAATGTATCGACAGTATTCTTGCTCAGAGCTATGACAATTTTGAAGTTATCATAATAAATGATCATTCGCCTCAAGATTTGGATGTCATAATAAACAATTATAAGGACGAGCGAATAAGATATTATAAAAACGAAAAAGGATTCGGTGCTCTTGATGTAGTAAACAATTGGAATAAAGGTCTTGGGTATGCCACGGGACAATATACAATCTGTATGGGAGATGATGATATGCTGCACCCGGAATGTCTCTCAAGATACGTGGAATTAATAAAAAAATATCCGAAACTGAATATTTATCACGCTTGGACTCTGATAATTGACGAAGATTCCAACACGGTCGGCATACAAGACGCAAGACCTGAAAGAGAATCGGCGTACTCCATGATTTGGCATTTATGGAACGGAAGACGCCAATTCATAGGTGACTGGCTGATAAAAACAGACTTCCTTCGCGAAATGGGAGGGTATTACTATCAACCTTACGCCTGGACGTCGGACCATATCACCGCCTTTAAGGCAGCCGCTGACGGAGGCGTGGCAAACATGCAGGATATCGGGTTCATGTATAGAGAGAACCGACAAAGCATAACAACAAATACGAGTAATACAAAGGAAAAGATATCTGCCATGCTAAGCGCAAAGGCATGGTATAATGAATTTCTGAAGAAGGTACCTGATGATAATGATATAGACAGAATATATTATAAACTCATTCTGAAGAAACTGGACTTCCATATAAACAGAAGAATTGCGTACGATCTATCTGAAAGACTACGCAAAAAACCATTCGATATATTTTATTGGATACTTAACAAAAACAAATATGGGCTCAATATGCACACTATCATTACGGCATGCGCCTTTGCACTAAAGAAATTAATAAGATAATAAATATCAAAAGGAGATGGAAAATACAAAAAAGAATAACGAGATTGACATTATCGGCATCATCAAAAAAATATTGAAAGAAGGTCGTCTTCTGGGTGCTTTTGTTTTGGTTTTTGCCGTGCTTGGAGTTATTGTCGCCCTAAATAAGCAGAAAATATACACAACAACGGTTATACTTGCGCCTGAAATATCGGGCGGAAGCTCGTTACCAGAAAGTCTGTCCAGCATTGCATCCATGGTAGGAGTGAACCTTGGAAACGCAGGCGGAGGCGTTGACGCAATTTATCCACAAATATATCCGGACGTACTCACATCTTCTGATTTTATAATAAACCTGTTTGATATTCCCGTTAAGCAGCAGGAAGATTCTGTATCTAAGAGTTATTATAAACATCTCATAAATGATACAAAGATTCCATTTTGGTCATATCCGTCAATCTGGATATCGAAGCTCATAAAGAAAGACAGTGACGAGCAAAACGGCAACGCAAAAATAAATAACTTCAAACTGACAAAGAAACAGAATGAGATTCTAAACTTAATCCGTTCAAACATATCATGCGTTGTCGATAAGAATACAAATGTAATAAGCATATCTGTAAACGATTTCGACCCGGTGGTATCGGCTACAATGGCTGATACAATTCAAAAACAGCTCCAACAATACATCACAATATACCGTACAAAGAAGGCGAGAAACGATGTAGCGTATGCACAGAAATTGTATAATGAGGCAAGACAACAATACGTGAAGGCAAGACAGGCTTATGGAACTTATGCTGACGCGAACGAAGACCTGCTGCTAGAATCATACAAGACAAAAAGAGATGACCTTGAAAACGAGATGCAGTTAAGATATAACATATACAATCAAATAGCCCAACAGCTGCAGTTGGCAAAAGCAAAGGTACAGGAACAAACGCCGGTCTTCTCAATAATACAAGGGGCTACGGTACCTCTGAAACCTTCAAGTATGCCGAGATCATTTCTTGTCATAATTTATATGTTCGTCGGTGTCCTTGCCGATGCGGCATGGATTCTATACCTAAGAGACATTGTAAAGAGCAAAATTACGAAAAGGAAGGCACAATAAATGATTTATTCTATTCCATACGTATTGCTTATAATTCTTTTTGGCGTACTGGCTATCTATTATCACAATACAGAAGACAGCTCGTCAAAAAGAACCATACGTATAGTTTGCGCACTGATATTAATATTCTTTTTCGGATTCCGCGGTTATATCTGCGACGACTGGATAGCATACTATCCGGCATTCCAGAAATGCTCTCCCGAATATATAAACTTCAATCCATTCGAATATAACATAAAATGGGCATTCGAACCGGGCTTCACCATTCTTATGTGTCTGTGCAAATCAATTGTGGACGATTTCCAGTTCTTCTCTTTTGTATGCACAGTAATAAATACATTTCTCTTATTTCGGTTCTTCAACAAACGCATTGACAACCTGCCGTTGGGCATAATTCTGTATCTCTGTTTTGGCGGATACATCATGAACACCAACCTCATGAGAAATTCCATCGCCATACTCATATTCATCAACGCACTTGAATATATTGAGAAAAGAAAGCCATTACAATACTTCAGCCTGTGTCTGTTGGCATTGTCTTTCCACATATCTTCCATCTGTTATTTCCCGTTATACTTCTTCTTCCAACGTAAATACAGCAAATGGATATACCTCGGACTATTCGCAGTGGGAAATATCATATTCATTCTGCGTATCCCGATATTCATCACGATAATGTCTTTCGTATTGGGAGATTCTGAAGGAAAAATACAGTTGATGGTTGATGGCTATACGGAGAAATACGACAGTTCGACAACCATTTCCATAGGCTACATAGAACGACTGATGACCGGACTGCTCATATTCTGTTATTATGACAAACTGGTGAAAATAAGAAAAGAGAACATCATATTCATAAATGCATATATAGTATATTTCCTCATGTTCTTTCTTCTGAGCGAATTCAATATAATAAGTCTCAGAATGTCAGGACTGTTCACGTTCGCATACTGGATAATATGGTATGACTTTCTGAAATGCTTCTCGATAAACAACAACAAAAAACTATACATAGCTTTTGTGACTTTATACTGCATAATGAAAATGATCGGTACAACAAACATGATAACATCCCAATATGACAATATCCTTTTCGGAAGCAAGTCATACGAAGAAAGACTGTATATACACAACCGATATTCTAAAAACTAAATAGATACAACCTTATAAAACGGACATTCATTATGAACATTACAATAATAACCCCATCTTTTCCTTATCCATTGACGTCAGGAGGCGCGCAAGCTCAATTCAACATGATTGACAGAATAAGGAAAATACATAATATAACGATTATATACATAGAGAACAGGAATACGTCAAAGAAAAACATCATGGCCCTTCAGTCAATGTGGCCTGATGTAAGAATAGTGACCTATCCTGTTATCAGACAACTGACATATCCAAGATATGTATGCGACAAAGCAGTAAGAGCATTCAAACTTCTGTTTATGTCACATAATGTAAGGTTCATAGTTGAGAGAGCTCTCAAACCTTATGGCATCTACTTCACCAATGATCTTGTCGGTTTCATAAATGATACGATAACCCGTCATAATACAGATATAATACAGGTGGAGTTCTTTCAATGTCTCCATCTCGTGAATTATCTTCCACAAAATATAAAAAAGATATTCATACATCACGAAATACGTTTCATAAGAAACCAGCGCCTGCTTTCACACATCAAGCTGACAAGAAAAGAAACAAAGCTTTTTGAGACAGTAAAACAGCAAGAGATTAACGACCTCAACAAATACGACACTGTCGTAACATTGACGGATACTGACAAGAACATCCTTTCTTCCAACAATGTGAAATCGGACATCGTAGTATCACCGGCTGCCGTAAACACCGCCGTGAAGAATTATAACGGATGGAACAACCACATCGTATTTCTCGGAGGATACGGACATAAGCCTAATGCTGAAGGTCTCGACTGGTTCATAAACAATGTCGCATCAGCAATAGACTGGACAAAATACAACCAGGTAGAACTGCACATGATAGGCAACGGATGGCCTGCAAGCGTAATACAACATTACAAGGAAAGCACAAAACTTCCGATAACCTATCATGGATTTGTTGAAGATCTGTCAGGCGTAGCTTACGGGGCTATTATGATAGTCCCCATTCTCACCGGCAGCGGCATGCGCATGAAGATACTCGAAGCGGCATCGCTCGGAATGCCGTTCATAACTACCTCTGTCGGAGTGGAGGGTCTCAATTTCAAGGACAACGACTCATGCTTCATAGGAGACACGCCGGCAGAATGGAAAGACAAGCTGGAGCGTCTGATGTCATGCGAGGAACTGCGCAAACAATACACGTCGAAAGCACTGGAAATCTTTCAAGATAATTACTCTATTGACGCGCTGTCAAAGAGGAGAGCGGAAATATACAAACAACATTGAAATGTTCTGAAATATGAAGAAGATTGCCATATATTGCATAAATTACAATTCATACGATGAGCTGCACTCATTTCTCATGTCGGTAGATCGTGCTGCATCACTGACGACAGGCTCTGCATCATTAGACGTGTTCATCGCAGACAACACCAAGACTGAATATCGCAAGAACATAGAACTGAACGGTCTGAACAATGTCTCCATAAAGATATTCAACTATAATGACAACCCCGGATATTTTGGTGCGGCACAACGCATGATGCATGCAACCGATACAACGTCATACGATTATGCAATAATAAGCAATGTCGATCTTACCATTGAGGACGATGCCCTGCAAGCTCTGATACAGACAGAAGAAGAGAAAAACGTGGGTTGGATTGCTCCAAGCCTTTTTTCTGCCAAGCTCAACCGCGACAGAAATCCGGAACTCATGCACAGATACTCAGTAAGGAAGCTCAAGTTGATAAGACTCATGTTCAAATATCCGCTTTTAGAAATGATTTACAGAAGAACATTATATAAAAGAAGAAAAATAAATCATACAGTCAAACAACCAACACGTATATATGCAGGACACGGTTCACTAATTATTCTTACCAAACAATATTTTAAACTGTGTGGTATACCAGACTATCCTATCTTTTTATTTTGTGAAGAAATTTATCTTGCAGAAATATGCAGACTTAACAATTTAAATGTAATATATCGACCTGACATTCATATATATGACAAAGAACATGTATCTATAGGAGAAATACATCATAGCAAATCATATTATAAATATAATTATGAAGCAATTACCTACATTATTAATAATTTTTATTGACTATTAATACGTAGCAAATCTCCTAATTTATAATCATAAACATCCGGAATAAAGAAGTCGCAACCACCTCCGGGATGTAATGTCATCTCACCAAAATATACATTACCATTATTAACATATAAATCAACTCGTATAAAATTAATTCCTTCCGAAAGACGACGAGCAACACACAACATTTCTTCAAGTTGTGCAGGTCTTTCTGGAATTACATCTGGTCTTTTATATAAAGTTGTAAACGGTTCCAAGTTCCATTCAGTAGAAAAGAATGCTCTTCTATGATCAGAAAAACGTCCCTGATCAACTTGTATATAACGTGGCACACCATCAAAACAGAAAAATTTATAATCAATAATCTCATATTCAAGGAATTTTTCACATAAAATCATATGTGGACAATTCTTGTATTGCCATTCTCTTGATACCCAATACTGACTATTATTCAACCAATAGCGCATTTTACGTTTTACGTAATTCCAATCAAGTTCAGCCTTATCCTTACATATAATATTCCACCCTGAACCATGATTTGATTTGAGAACGAAAGATTCCGGCAGATCTTTTATATTTATATCATCTACATTTGTCCAAACACCTAATAAAGGAACAAGATACTTATCACCTCCTATATCATGCAGTTTATTTTTAACATAATCTCGTACTCTATATTTATCTGCAAGCAGCTCTCCATTTTTGATTAAAGGATGTTGCTTTAGATAATTTATCTTTTCATTGAAACGTTTTGGATTATTCACATCAAGCCATCTGAAAACATGATGTTTACGAATATCTGCAACAAATGCTTGTATATTGAAGAACAAGGAGTCTGGAAGAACAGAGAATATATGACTACACGAGAAATACCAAGCTACGCGCATTAAATCTTTTACCTTCTCATTCATAATTATTTATATTTTTATAATTATATTACTTTATTCTCTTCTCATACCGCATATTTATTATCTTGTTGTTTATCACCTTCAGCGCATAAGCAGGCAAAAACATGGTGAACAGATAACAATAAGAATGTAGGACTGAATATCCGAATACCGTGGAATAAACCTTCGCATTATACTTTATCAACGAAAACTTATTGTGCGAGATAGATCCTTTTGCACGTCTGTAATAAGCCAGAGGCTCACGGAGCGAATATGCGTGGCCGCATTTCTGCAATATCTGAAGCACGTACGCCCAGTCCTGACGCTTGCGCAATGTGGGCATGTAAAACTTTCCGTAAAAAGAAGTATCATATACTGCCGTAAGGAAACCTATCTTATCGTCGCGCTTAGTATCTATGAGTGACACCGAAGACGGAGCGAGCACAATGCCTTTCTTGCGGCTCTCGCTGTCGAACACATAATAAGACGCGAATGCGAAACAACAATTCTTCTCCTGCATGAAACGTATCTGTTTCTCCAGTTTCTCAGGCAACCACACATCGTCACTGTCACAGAAGGCGATATAGCGGCCCTTGGCATGTTTTATGGAATTGTTCCTGGCACTTCCTGCACCAGTGTTTCCTTTGAGAAAAAAGGCTTTCACGCGTGAATCCTTTTGCGCGTATGATTTTATGATGGATATCGTATTATCTTCCGAACCGTCATCTGTTATCAGTAATTCTATATTACGATATGTCTGATTCAATATACTTTCAATACTCTCGACTATGTATCGCTCTGAGTTGAAAGCAGGCATAATAACAGATACTAAATCTTCATTCATCTTCAATAACACTCAAATATTTATATGACCATTACGACTTGAATTATTACACATATTGCGTCGTCTTGCAGACTACGACAATGTGGCTGACGGTCAACGACTAACTATAATACCAGTATTCAGCCTGCGAAGTTAAGAAAAAAATACAAATCGGCAAATAAAAAGAATATACAATTTACAAACTGCCACATTTTCATCACGCAATAACACATTTATTTTGTTCATGCCCATGCTGTATGCCATGGTAATGCGACGTCCGCGACGGATTAAAAAGGTGTTTTATGCAATATTATGTGAAAAAATGAGTTAATATTATAAACTGACATTATTATGGAGAACTATATCATTCTGGTATTGTCTGCTTTCATCATAAGCACCGTGTGCGGATTCATCATAATTCCGTACATAATAAACTTCTGCATAAGGAAGAAGCTATACGACATTCCCAACGCCAGGAAAATACATCAAAACGTGATACCACGACTTGGCGGAATATGCTTTCTGCCGTGCACTCTGATAGCGTTCATCTTCGGAATTTCAATTCTCGACCACCTCACGGGACGCCAGCAGCTCACGGTAGGCACATGGTCGGTGATGTTTCTCATCAGTCTTTCGCTGATATACATCATCGGGATAGTGGACGACATTGTGGGAGTAAGGCCGCGGACCAAATTCTCGGTGCAGATAATAGCCGCCGCGCTGCTGCCCATCTCCGGCCTGTACATCAACAATCTCTACGGCATGTTCGGCATATATGAGGTGCCGTTCTGGATAGGCGCGCCGCTAACGGTGTTCGTGCTCGTGTTCATCGACAACGCCATGAACCTGATAGACGGCATCGACGGGCTCGCAGGCGGACTCGCCCTACTCTCGCTCGCGGGCTTCCTGCTGTGCTTCATGCACGAGGGCATCTACACATACGCCATTCTCATAGCCGGCCTCATGGGTGTGCTCACGGCTTACCTGTACTTCAACATCTGGGGAAAGGCTGAGAAGGGGCACAAGATTTTCATGGGCGACTCGGGCAGTCTGACGTTGGGTTTCATTCTCGGATTCCTGCTTATCAAGTTTGCCATGCACAATCCCAACGTCATGCCCTACCGCAACAACAGTCTGCTGATAACCTACACGCTGCTCATAGTGCCGTGCTTCGACGTCGTGAGAGTGATAATCACACGTCTGAGAAACCATTATCCCATATTCAAGGCTGACAAGAACCACATACACCACAAACTGATGCGCGCCGGAATGTCGCAACATCAGGCTCTCGTCACCATACTGCTCCTGGCTCTTGCGTTCGTATTCATAAACAAGATGCTGCGTCCGGGACTGGAAAGCGATATCATCGTACTGATAGACATCATCATATACACGGCCTTCCAGCTCATCATAGACGTATTCATAAGAAGAAAGGAGCGCACGCAGCAGCATGAGGGAAGCGTAATAAGCAAGTGATGTCCGACTGATTTCACAGCTCCGCAGTCACACCACCGCACGGCGAACTTGCGCGCGGCACAATCATAGACAAACCGCAACGCCACCATGCACAGCCGTCTGTCTGTAAGAAAAGGCACTTACGGCATCTCTCATACAGAAATGTTTATGCACAGACATGCCGGTTACGGAGCTGTAGAACGAATCGTTTATAATAATGACATTTACAAAGATATATATCAGGAATCCTTTCCGACAAGAGCCGGAAAGGATTTTTTATGCCATAAAACGGATTTTAAGGATGGCTCCATCGGGCACTATGGAAATTACGTGCGGACTTGTCTTAATGAAAAACCGCGACTGAAACACTGCTCCACATCATCCTCTTCTATCGAAATTAAACCCAAATAGGTCATTAGACCCCACATGGTTTTATCTGTTTATATTTCATTCTTTCAGTCGTCTTTTCGTTTTCCATTGGCCTCTTTTTGTCCGATTTTCTTGACATAGCCCGCTATACCTGCAAAGAAACTGCCGAAAACACGCCCAATATAAAGCAAAAATACCGACTGAATCCTAAATAACCGATTCGGGTTAAAACAAGACAGATCGTCAGAACGCAGATATTTATTTTCCTTTATGATTATTATTCGTCCTACGTATCCGCTCTATTGCCGTCAATAACATCCGACACGTTGCCAAGGCTCAACACTTTACACACCAAATAAAACACACTTTACACACCAAATAAAAGATGCAATACGTACCGCCCGACAATAGGACGAAACCCACATGACGTCTGATTATCGGTTTAAATTAAACCGATATTGGCAACTTTCAAATTGTAAGCGGTTTTCGATTTTTCGGTCTGAGTTTTCCACTATACCCCATAAAATAAGCGCGTATTTGCTTACTGACTCTCCTTCGGGCGCAAATACGCGAATTATGAGAGGTTTTCTTAACATATTGAATATCAATAGTTTATATTTAAGGGGTATTTTTTCGCATTGCAAAAAGCACCATTTCGGCATGCGAAATGGCCCATTTCAGGGTCTAATATAGGCCATATCGCACCCTAATATAGGCTTTATTGCAACACGAAATGGGCAATATCATAAGGCAATATTAATATTTTCGGACTATGTTATAGGGTATATGAAAACACGTTATGGTCTGAAACGGCCCTTATAACACAGGATTTAACATTCCTTTACATCTCTTTTGCGAAAATATTTTGTCAAAATAAAATCAAGAAAAATCGTAAGCTCACCGCTCGGTTTTTCATTGAAAAAGCTGATGTAAGGCGTAAGGAGACATGCGACCTGTCGCGTAAGTCTGCACCGTCAGCCACGACACAGCATGCAATACACGCTGTATGCCATGGCAGAAACGGCCGCCGCGAATCAGAGTTTTATAAAGCTGAGTTTCAGTTTATCAGTAGAAAGCTCCATCTTCGAGCCCGACAGGCGGTCCACCTTGAATGTCTCGTCGAGCGCGTTCACGCCGAACGGACTCAGCAGTCCTGCATCCTCCACAGCCGGGTCACCGTTCATTCTGTCGTTCACGTGCGGTTCATACAGGCGCAGCGTAGTGCCCTTGTGCTCAAAACGGAAAAGAAAATCGCCCGCACCGTCGCGCCTGTCAATGATGTTGAGCAAGTCTTTCTGCACCGCCCAGAATATGTATTTGTTGGACAAGTCCGCTCTTCCGCCGGTCGAAAGCGTATCAACCCTGTCGAGATGCCAGTATCCGTCGAGCTTGCCATTGTCCGATGTCTCTATGTCGCACGATACAAATACACTCATGACCAGCCACGCCGTCATTATTACGTATATGTTTTTCTTCATCATTTCCATTGTCTGTTGTCTTTAAATTCACGTTTCACCCGATGTCCTACCGTACGTTTTTCAGAACCATCCGCTCTTGGATATTGTGAGCTGGAAACCGGCGTTGTTGCCGAGAATATGACCAAAGTCCATCGCATAGGCACCCGTCACCTTCCAGTTGTGTCTGAAACGGTATGTAGCCTCAGCCATGAAGCTCACGTTATGCTGCTTCTTTGTGTATGGCATGGCATACGTTCCCAGACCCTCCTGCCACGTGCCGAGCAACCGGTATGACAGATTCTCCGTAGGGCGGCCGTCTATGCCGAGATGGAAAGCCATGAAGCGCGAATCCTTTACCGATATTGTGCCGTCGTCGTTGTATATCGGCGAGCGGTAGAGCGGGTTGCCTATCACCTGTCCCCAGTGCTGCCAGCCGGTATATACATAATGATTATAATAATTGTCTATGCCGCCTATGTGGTCGGATATGTTCTGTGTGTGGTCGTGATACACCGGTCCGCTCTGATACTTCGTGTATATATATTCGAACACTATGTCGCGGAGCCACGTGCCGTATTTCAGGTTCACCTCGGCGCCGAGCATCATATCCTTGAGGTCGTAGAGTATGAACTTGCTCTTTTTCTTCTTCTGCCACTCATCGTCCTGGCCGTAACCGTCATAGTCGAGCAGGAACATTGCCGAGTGGTCCTCAAAATACTTGTCGGCATAAATGCCCAGACGCCAGCGGTCGCCGTCGTAGTTCACACGCATGAGCCACGATCCCACCTGGTTGCCGGCGATGTTCTTGTAGAGCGTCTCGCCCGCGTCCGCGCCCCCGGGAATGAATGCGTGCCACATGCCTTTCAGTCCGCCCTCGCCTTTCAGGGCCAGCATCGTGCCGTCGCTCTGCGGGCGGTATGCCGTTCCTCCGAACGTGGCGGCCATCTCCAATCCCAGTTCGAGCGACCATGGCATGAATCTGTCTTCGTTACCTATCTTTATATAGCCCGCCTTGCTGTGGTAGAGCACTTCGTCGGCATACTTCGACTTGCAGTCGGTCACCTCGTGCTGCCAGTTGTCATCGGTCATCTTGCCGTAAGCTATGTGTCCCTTCACCCTCAGCCATCCGTGCGAGAAAGGCAGCACCCAATAGTCGGGCAGCGCCAGTCGCACTTGTGGCACAGGCCTCGCATTGATGCCGAGTGTCTGCGATCCGCTGCTCAGCGCGTTGTTCTTCAGTTCCATGGGCTGCTGCTTGCTGCCCACGGTGAGCACTCCGTAGAGCCATCTCAGCTCGGCATAAGCCTGCTGCACCACCACACTGCTCGTATAGTTCACCGGCACCGCCACGTCAACGCCGTAGCCTATGCCCCACCGTCTTATGGAATCCTGCGCCAGATCGCGCGCCACCATGCCTCTCACATATCCGTTGTTGCTCTCCAACGAGCTCAGTCCGTACTTGTTGGCGTTGAGCCACAACGGTGTCTTGTTGTTGGAGAACGAGCCTTGCGTCTCAACCATGTATCTCATTCCGTGAAAAGGTTTGAGTTTTCCCGGATTGTCAAAATCGGTCCACGCCTGCGCACGGGCCATAAGTCCTGCCGAAAGCAACAGCCCTATCACATATAAATATCTCATATCCATATTAACGTAAAATATCCTACAAAATTACATCACTCGTCCGATAAACACGTATTTTACGCTACATTGTGCAAAAAATGGCTCAAAGTCTGCTCATCACGACATTTTCTCGGCAATAGACAAACCCATATTACATTATAGGGAAATCCCCCGAGAATATAGGAAAATTCCCTCTTCCGGCGGAAAAACTCATTGTATCTTTGCATCAGAGAAAAGATAAAGAATGTATAACGTCTAAATATACGATTATGAAAAAGTTTATATCTGCCCTTATTTTTCTGTTCGCAACGGCGATATCAGCAAACGCGATGAGCTATGAACAGGCACGCGAACAGGCGCTTTTCCTCACAGACAAGATGGCGTATGAACTTAATCTGAGCGAAGAGCAGTATGAAGCTGCATACGAGATAAACCTCGACTATCTTATGAGCATACGCACACAGGACGACCTATTCGGTATCTACTGGCGGCAGCGCACTCTGGACATGAGCTACATATTGCTCGACTGGCAGTATAACACGTTCTGCTCAGCACTCTATTTCTACCGTCCGCTCTATTGGAGCGCAGGCTACTGGCGGTTCAGAATATACGCACGCTATCCGCGCAGAGACTATTTCTACTTCGGTTGTCCGCACTTCGTGGTTGTGTATAAAGGTGGTCACAGCTGGAGACACAACGGCGGACACTCATGGTATAAGCGCCATAACTTCAGACCGAAACCGGGTGTAACCCACTTCGGCATGCGCGACGGATTCAAACGCGGCGACTATGGCAAAGGTCACACAGGCATATTCGGCAACAGAAAGAACGGCAACAAGCCACTCGTCACAAGCCGTCCCAACAACAACGGAGGCAGCTTCGGCAAACGGCCTTCAGGCATAACAAACAAGAAGGAAGTACCATCTATCAATGCTTCCAGCTTCGGAGGTATGCGCGGAGGAACCGTAAAGAAGGCCGAACAGAAACCGCGCAACACGTTCACACCGAGAAACGGCAATGTATCTACCAACAGAACGGTGAAGAATAATTCGGCGTTCTCAAGAAGCGGACGTCTCGGTGGATCGGCAAGCAACAACCGCGACCTGATAAACAACATACGCAACAAGTCACCAAGAAGCACCGGCAGCAGCACCAGATCGTTCGGAGGCAACCGTGCGAAAAGCAGCACGCGGGTATCGCGCAGCAGCAACCGCTCGTCGTTCTCAGCTCCGAAGAGCTCGCCAAGAACAAACAGGAGTACGGCATCACCAAGTCGTGGCGGTGGCAAATTCGGCGGACGCCGCTAAGCTGACTACTCCTTCTATAAAAGAATAAGTGTAAGTCAACATAATTTAAAATTCAAATTCAACGGTATCTGTCTCTTCCATCATTAAAGGATAAATATTGATTGATTAAGGACAGACAAGCAGCAGAGGTGCGGATCTATAAATCAAGAGTCCGCACCTCTGCATTTGTCATACGTTCTATCTCGTTCATCGGTTTCCCCCAATAAACACTCTGCACCGCCTTATTCACAATGCCGTGTCCCACAGCCAGCACTGTCTTGCCCGGATACGACTTGCGTATGAAGTCGAGAAAACGTCCCGCGCGCTCACGAAGAGCGTCAATCGACTCCACATCGTCGGGCCATTTCTGGTCCTTCAGGTCGGGAATATACTTTCCTGTGAACCTTCCCCAGTCGCGTTCGCGAAGCAACGGAGTGGTGACAACATCCATTCCGTGAGGTCCGGCTATTATTCTGCACGTGTCGTAAGAACGCTTCAAGTCGCTCGAGACAAACGCGTCGATTTTCTCTCCTGCCATTCTGTCTCTCACGGCTTCGGCCTGTCTTATGCCTTCAGGCGTCAGTTCGCCGGGTGTCTGACCCTGCAATATCTTATTAACATTGTCAAATGTCTCTCCGTGACGTACCAAATAAAGTCTTGTCATAATTATTATCCTTATATCGTTTTAAGTTTCAAGATAGCGCAAACGAGTGGAAAGAAAGTTTACTTTCAATTTCCCGAGCGCAGAATATCTTTTGCAAAGATAGTGAAAGGTGAGAGCAACGACAAAACGGAGAAACAAAGTTTTTCCGGATTTGGCATTGCCGAACCGCATCATATCTTATGCAAAGATACTCCAACCATACGACACTACAAAATAAAAAAGCACTCTCCGGCACTTGCAGTGTGCCTAACTTTTCCTATATTTGCATAATATAGTATACGGTTCGGCAGTATCAAGTCTGGTAGAACTTCGTTCTTCCGCCTTGCTGTTGCACTCACCTTTCACTATATTTGCATAATATAGGATGCGCCTCGGCACACATACAGAAAGGCCATGCGCACGTAATAACCGGATTAAAAAATACGACACGACAAAGAAACCATAAAAAATTAAAACCATGCAGATAATACAAAGCTCGCTGGCACGCGCCGTCAGCGCAATAATAATGGGCGTACTGCTGATAAAATACAGAGAACAGACCGTCACATGGCTCACCATCGTCATCGGCATATTGTTCTTTCTGTCCGGTGTAATATCCTGTGCGGCATACTTCGTGGCACGCCGCCGCGAGAGCGATGTGCAGCTTTTCGATGCCGAAGGACGCCAATTGAGCGGCTTCAAGGTGTCGTTTCCGCTGACAGGTCTGGGCAGCATAGTGCTCGGACTCATCCTCGCGCTCATGCCCAACGCGTTTATATCATGGCTGATGTTCATCCTTGCCGCCATCCTTATCATCGGAGCGATAGGCCAGTTTGTAAGCCTTGCCGCCATAGCACGCACGTTCCGCGTTGGCATTTACTTCTGGATAATGCCGTCGGTGATACTTCTCGTTGGTCTTCTCGCACTCATACGACCGTCGGCCATTGCCTCCGCGCCGCTGTTTGTCATAGGCTGGTGCATGCTGCTCTACGGCGTATCAGAGAGCGTGAACTCCATAAAGTTCTATCTGCTGCGCAAGAAAATGAAGGAGACAGACGAAAAAAAAGGTGAGAAAGACAAAAGCCTCCTCACCGAAACAAATAAGAAATGACTGGTGGCGCGCGCCTATCAATGGCGACGCACCATTATTCATCGTGGGGCACAATGCCCTCGATATACTTACATATAATGCCTATGCCTTTCAGATTGTCGCCTCCCTGCGGTATGATGACATCGGCATAACGCTTCGTCGGCTCGATGAACTGCTCGTGCATAGGCTTGAGAACTTTCAGATATCTGTCAACAACCATCGACACAGTGCGTCCGCGGTCTATAATGTCGCGCTGTATGTTGCGTATCAGACGCTCGTCGCTGTCGCAATCTACAAATATCTTCAGATCCATCATATCCCTCAGTTTCTTGTTCAGAAGGGTCATTATGCCCTCGACTATAATCACCGGTTTAGGTTCCACATGCACCGTTTCAGGCAGTCGGTTGCACTTCAGATACGAATATGTGGGCTGTTCCACCGGTCTGCCCTCACGCAGTTCGTTGATGTGTTTTATGAGCAGTTTCCAGTCGAACGCATCAGGATGGTCGAAGTTTATGGCATGACGCTCCTCCTCAGTCATGTCAGACGTGTCGTTATAATAAGAGTCGAGCGGCACCACAGCCACATGATGCGGCGGCAGCGACTCCACAATCTTCTTCACAACGGTGGTTTTTCCTGAGCCTGTACCACCGGCTATTCCTATAATCGTCACTTTGTTCATAAGCAGTAGTTTTTATCTTCAGATAATGGTTGTTGCTGACCCGTGTCCCGTTTACGGCGATATGCCGATGCGTTCAGAGCCCTGTCTCGCGTTCGAACATGGGTTTATAATACTCGGCCTTGCGCTCCACCTTCATTGGATAGGCGCGCGAACTGCTCGGCATGCGGTAGAGCCTCAGCGCGCGTCCCTCAAAACTGAAGTCCACATACTCGCCCACGGCAGGCTGACGACTTATTCCGAAACATCCGGACAGCACGTCGCACGCCTTCTGACCGGTCACCACCACAGCCCTACATTCGGGCAACGAGCGCAGCATGGCCTTCAGATCGACCGGCTCCACCACCTCAAGGTCTTTGTCTGACGCCGTGTTCTTGAGACGGCGCACGGCCCTCGCCGTGTCGTAAAGTCCGATACCGCGGAGGCGCAGCAGGCTTTTTATGTCATCAAGGCGGAACGTCTTGTGTTCCTGATCGACGAAACGCATCTTGTCGCCATGGAAACATAGCCCGAAGATGCGCCACATGTCGTTGGTGAAATTAGGATAATAGAACCGCATGGCCCAACGCTTCTCTGCCGGAGGGAAGCTGCCCAGCATCAGCAGGCGGCATCCGTCCGGCAGGAAAGGTTCGAAAGGATGACGCTCCACTGCGGGAACGTCTCCGGCCTTTGCAGCATCTGTGTCCGTCGCACTCACGGTCATTTCTGCTCCTTCACCAGATAAACGACAACAGGCAGGTGGTCTGAATATCCGTCGAGCCATATACCTCCGGCCGTCGTACGCTTGGGTTGTCCTTTATATTTACCCTCGGTCTGGAAAAGATACGGCCGTGAGAATATCTGATTCTTCCAATATTTCAGAGTAGAGAAATCCTTGCTGCCCTTCTTGTTGAGGAAGTTAGGAGTAAGCACAATCTGGTCGAACAGATTCCACGAACCGCTATACATAAGCGTGCCGCGTCCTTCTTTCTTCAGAATGTTGTACCATGGGTTGTACATATCGCCCTCGCCCACGTCCTCTATGTCGGCCTTTGCCGAGAGCATCTCGTGCATGCTCTTGTTCATAGGGTCGTCGTTCATATCGCCCATCACGATGACCTTGCCCTTAGGATCGGCTGTCATGAGCGAATCCTTGAGCGCTCTCACCTGACGTCCTGCCACCTCACGATAGAACGAACCGGCGAAACGGCTTGGCCAGTGACACACTACTATCGTAACATGTTCGTCGGCAAGAGTACCGCTGACGGTGAGAAAACCACGCGTGGTATAGTCTTTATCCATCGAACCCTCGGGAACATAACGCACCAGCTTGACGTCGCGCACGGTGAACAGAGCCGGATTGTAGAGCAGCGCACAATCCACACCACGCTTGTCCGGACCCTCAACATGAGCGAAACGGTAGCCGCGCTCTGCCAGAGATTTCTGAGCCACGAGGTCGGTGAGCACCTTGTTGTTCTCCACCTCGCTCACACCTATCACGGCGCATCCCACACCCGGCAGCACGTCGGTGCCCATGTCGGCAAGTGCGCGCGCCATGTTGCGCAACTTGTGTGAGTATTTCAGCCCGTTCCAATGGTAAGAGCCGGAGGGCAGAAACTCGTAGTCGTTCTTGCCTTCGTCATGACATGTGTCAAACAAATTCTCCTGATTGTAGAAGCCCACGGCATAAGCCGAATACTTCTTCTGTGCCGATGCTCCGATGGTAATCGAAAGCCACAGCAACGCCAAAAGCAAAAAATTCAATCGTTTCATATCCTTTTTACAAAATATTATTCCCATGCGGATATATCGACGCCACGTAAAGGCTCTCCGGCCACACATGCGTGATATTCTGCAAATATCGGTAATAAATTTGAATAATCTGTATATTTCATGGAAATTTAATCACAATGGCACATTAATTTTATATCTGCGCAGTACAGTGAGGCGTTAATAGGCCCTGAACGGAGGTCATGACACCAGGGATTTATAATTCATCATACATAATTATAAACGCTGTCCGCAGTGCGTTTTTTAACATTTGAACCTCCGAAAATTCGCGTTTTTCCAATCAATGACACCCAAAGGTCGAAAAACAGTGAAAATTACGCATATTCATTAATACACTGAATATCAGAGCATTATAACAATCCGGCATTTTCATGCCTCATCCGTGAGTTTGCGAAATAGGCCTTATTGAGGTGCGAAATAGGCTTTTTCACCACATGAAATAGGCTTTATCAGGCCCTGATACGGGCTTTATCGCAACACGAAAAAGCCCATATCGCAACACACCGGAGAAAAAACCGGTCGGAAAATAGGTCTGAAGCATGATGAAAAATGGTTTTTAACAGCTCGCATCACACAGATTTCCGGAAAATGAAATGTTAAAAAACGGAGCGTATTAATGTTAACAATGTTAAACATATAAGCACCATAACGCACCCGAAAAGCACTTTCCCGCATATCCAAAACCACACAACACCACCCCACACGTCCACTTTTCTGCCACCCGTCTCAATTATTCCAGAAAAGCATAAACTCCATAATCAAAGGCATTTGCAGCCTTCAATGTTCTCATAACAGCCACATTTATTCCGAAAGCGTAAACAGTCTTTCGTAAAACGCATAATTCACGAAAATTTAATCAAAAAAGCTTTTGTCTTTAAAAATTATTTCCTTACTTTGCACCATAAACAAATCATAATTTTCATACACATGCAAAAGAAGCTCAAATTAGCAGTGATAGCCCTTTGTTGCTCGTCTTTGGCACATGCACAGCAAGACTCCATCGGGCTAAAGTCCGCAGCGCTAAGCGAAACGGCATTCACATTCACAGAAGCGCAGTTGGGCGAAGATGACGACATGTCGCAGAACGTGACAATCGTCAACTCTAACACCAACATCTATGCAAGCGAGGTGGGATACCTCTTCTCTCCCGTACGCTTCCGCTATCGCGCTTTCGATCAGAAATTTAATGATGTCTATATCAACGGTGTACCGATGAACGACATGGAAAGCGGACAGTTCCGCTACTCTCTCGTCGGAGGTCTTAACCAGCAGACCCGCAACATGGAATCGTCGCTACCGTTTGAAAGCAACAACTTCGCGATGCCGGGCATGGGCGGCGCAAACAACTATAACTTCAGACCGGCAAACATGCCTACCGGACACAGAATAACACTCAGCGGCGCAAACCGCAGCTATACTCTGCGCGGCATGTACACATTCAACACCGGACTGAGCGACAAGGGATGGGCCTTCTCGGGCAACGTTACCTACCGCTGGGCCAACGAAGGATATGTGGAAGGCACGTTCTACAACTCGCTTTCTTACTTCCTCGGCATTCAGAAGGTGTTCGGCGACGGACGCCATTCGCTGTCGCTCTCTACATGGGGCAACCCGACAGAGCGCGCATCACAGGGTGCCGGTACTGACGAAATGTACTGGCTGGCAAACGACAGATACTACAACCCGTACTGGGGATACCAGAACGGCAAGAAGCGCAACTCGCGTATCGTGAACGACTTTGCGCCGACAGCCCTGCTCACTTGGGACTGGAACATAGACGACAAGTCGAAACTCACGACGTCGCTCATGGGAAAATACAGCATGTATAAGAGCACCAAGCTCAACTATAACAATGCTGACAACCCACACCCGAACTACTGGAAGAACATGCCGAGCAGCTATTATGATGTCTGGGACGAGACAGACTTCAACAACCGCACGGAACAGAACCTTGCCGACTGGAACATGGCTTATCAGTTCTGGACCGCTTCTAAGGCAAACAGACAGATAAACTGGGATCGTCTGTACTACTCTAACTCACAGGTTTCTGCACAGGGCAACGACGCAATGTACTACATACAGGCCAAGCACAACGACGCTCTGACCGTGACTCTTGCATCAACCCTCAACAAACAGATAGACAAAGACAAGACATGGAACCTGGGTATCATAGCCGCCACAAACAAAGGTATGCACTACCAGACCATGGAGGATATGCTCGGAGCTACCATCTATCACAACATCAACACCTACGCTTTGGGAACATACGGACGCGATGCCGACGAGATACAGTACGACCTGAACCACCGCGACGCCCTCGTTAAGGTAGGCGACCGCTTCGGATACGACTACGATCTGCTCGTGAACAACGGCAAGCTTTGGACAAGTTACAGCGAGAACTTCGGACCGCTGCACTACACTGTTGCCGCAAAGATAGGATACACATCAATGCAGCGCGACGGTAAGATGCGCAACGGTATGGCCGCAAACAACTCATACGGCAAGAGCAAGACCGCACAGTTCCTCGACGGAGGAGTGAAGTTCGGTTCGAACCTCAACCTCGGACGCGGCAACACCATCACCTTCGGTATAGGCTATGAGCACCGCGCACCACAGGCAAGAACGGCATTCGCATCACCTGAAATCAACAACGACTTCGTGCTCAACCTCAAAAACGAACACGTATTCAGCACAGAACTCGGCTACCAGCTCGAAAACTCATGGCTCCATGCCAACATCAACGCTTACTACAGCTATCTCACCAACGTGACCGACTGGCAGAACTACTACTTCGACGATATCAACTCTTTCTCATACGTATCACTCACCGACATGAAGAAAGAATACTACGGAGTTGAAGCAGGACTGAGATTCAAGGTGACAAGCGCATTCGACATCAACCTCATCGGAACAATAAACGATGCCAAAATCATCAACAACGCTCACGTACGCTACATGAACTCTACCAAGGCCACATACACAGACGAGACCGTTTATAACAAGGACATGCGCGACTCTGGCACACCGCTCACAGCAGCAAGCCTCGGACTGAGCTACCACAGCGGCGGTTGGTACATCGACCTCAACTGCAACTACTACGACCGCATATACCTGTCATACTCTCCGTGCTACCGCTACGAAAGCACACTCAACGCACGTCAGAACGCAACAGGCAACGTGTTCGACAACAACGGCAACGTGATGCCGTCGGCACTCGAGCAGGCTAAAGGCAAAGGCGGATTCATGCTCGACGGTTCAATAGGACGCAGCATCTATCTCAAGCACGGTTCTCTGTCAATCAACCTCATGGTGACCAACATACTCAACAACCAGAACATCTGCACAGGTGGTTACGAACAGAGCCGCAGCGACTACACCAACTCCGGCAACATCAGAGCATACCGTTTCTCAAGAAACCCGATGAAGTTCTATGCTTACGGTACAAACGGAATGCTGAACATCACTTACAAATTCTAAAAGACGACAATTATGAAAAATATGAAATATCTGAAAGTCATAATGCTCGCACTCTTCTGCGGAATGACTCTTACGTCATGCATGGATGATGATTGGGAAGACCCCAACGGATCTACCATTCCCTACGGCAACAACTCCATTGAGGAGACCAATCTGAAGACCATCGCCGAGGTGAGAGAGATGTATAAGGACAAGATCAACACGTCCTACTCATACGAACAGGTGACCAAACCTATGCAGATAAAGGGATATGTCACCGGCAACGACATACAGGGCAACATCTACAACGAGATTGCCGTGCAGGACGAGACCGGCGCCATCATCATCGCAATAGCTCAGGGCGGAATCAACGGATACTTGCCTGTAGGAACAGAGATACTCGTTGAACTGAACGGACTCTACGTGGGCAACTACGGCAAACAGGCCGAAATAGGAACGCTCTATACCAACAAGAACGGCAATACTTACGTAAGCCGAATGAACAGATTCCTCTGGCAAGACCACTTCAAGATTACAGGCAAATACAAAGTACTCGAACCTGAGGTGTTCGCCGACGGCGATGCAAAGACCACATGGACCTTCGACAAGGACAGCGGAAAACTCGGTGTGATAAAGAATGTATCCATAAAGGGCGCATCATCAAGCACGACATTCTCCGATCCTAACGGAACCCAGTCCATAAGTCTCAACTTCAACGAGCAGCCAAGCAGCGTCATGATATACACATCGCCCTACAGCGACTTCGCCGGACGCACCGTACCGCAGGGCAAATGCAACATAACCGGTATATTCAAACGCTACAACGACTCATGGGAGATAATCATCCGCTCGATTGACGACGTCGAGGAAGTAAAATAATAAGAACAAAAATACAATAACAATAAAAAGAAAACATTATGAAAAAGATATTATATTCAGTGTTTGCTCTTACAATGGCGGCATTCACATTCACAAGTTGCGAAGACGTACCGGCACCGTACGACGACCCGAACAACAACGGTGGAGGTCAGGAACTGCCGGAAGGCGTACTGCTCGACCAGAGCTTCACATCATCGCTCGGCGACTTCACATCAAAAGCTGCGAGCGGAAACCTGAACTGGTATAACGACTTCTCAAGCGCAATGGTTACCGGTTACCAGGACTTCAACGGCGACGGCACAAAGGAGAATCAGGCCGGTGTGACATTCCTCGTTGGTCCGGAGATTGATTTCACCGACGTTACCGAGGCTTACGTAACAATTAATCACGCGGTGAACTACGAAAAAGGCGACATCAATGCCGACAACTCTATCGTGATAAGCAAGGACTACACAGGCGACGTTACAACCGCTACATGGCAGGTTCTTAACTACGACACAGACGGCCTTAACACCAGTTTCACATTCGTAGAGAAGAGCGTAAACATCCCTTCTGAGTTCATGGGCGGCAAAGCTGTCATAGCACTGCGCCATACATGCACCGAGTCATCATCTTCAACATGGGAAGTTAAAAGCCTGAGAGTACAGGTTGGAAAGGTTGAAGAGACTCCTGACACACCGGCAGAAGGCGGTACTTACATTGACGAGGCATTCTCAAGCAACTTCGGTTCGTTCTCTGTAAATACAATAAAAGGTACTCCTTGGATTATCGACTACAGCACAGCAAAAGCCACAGGATATGATAACGCAAGCGCAACGACTACTCCGTCTGAGAGCTATCTCGTTTCTTCACCTGTAAATCTGAGCGCTTCTAAGGGTGCATACATCACATTCGAATACATCCTCAGATATGTAACCAATTACGGTACACCTGTTGAAGGCATAAACAACAAGGTGCTCATCACAGACAACTACACCGGAAATCCGGCAACAACATCATGGACCGACATCACCGGAACACTCACCGAAGGCAGAGACTGGACCACATGGTCAACATATTCAGCTAATGTTCCTGCATCATTCATCGGAAAGAATAATGTCGTAATTGCACTCTATTATTCTTGCGAGACAAGCTCCGGCACATGGGAAGTAAAGAACCTGAAGATGAAAGAAGGCCAGGCTGAAGGCGGTGAGAATCCGGGTGAAGATCCGGAAACACCAGGAACAAGCGGTGAAGGCAAGGCTACCGTCACAAAATCAGGAACAGTCATAACAATGGTTGACCCTGAGGCTACAGCTTCTACAAGCACAATCACATGCGACCTCAACACATACGGCTGGGCAAGTCCATCAGATCCAGAACTTGTTACACTCAGCGACGGAACAACAATCGCATTCTCTCAGGAAGGCGGAAACAACGCACCTAAATATTATAGCGCAACAAAAGGCGTACGTATGTATGCACTCAACGCCATGACCGTAACAGGAGCAAAGAAGATTGCGAAGATTGTTGTGACATGCGACAGCTACAATGGCACCGACTATGTAGGAAATGCCCAGCTCTATACAGACATCAACGGAAACGTATGGAAGATGATCAACGAATGGACAGGAAACAGCGGAGGTACCCAGGTTCGTGTTCAGAAACTGGAAATAACTTACGCAGAATAAATAATTTATCCTAAAACTTTTGGCAGGCTGCAGAATTATTCGTAATTTTGCAGCCTGTTACGTGATATTATATTCTAACAATTATATTTAAACTAAAATGAAAAAAGGTATTCATCCAGAAAACTATCGCCCCGTCGTATTCAAGGATATGTCCAACGGCGATATGTTCCTTACACGTTCTACATGCAAGACTACAGAGACAGTAGAATTTGAAGGTGAGACTTATCCGGTAGTAAAAGTCGAAATTTCCAGTTCTTCACATCCGTTCTACACTGGCAAGAACAAGCTCGTTGACTCTGCCGGTCGTGTGGATAAGTTCATGAGCCGTTACGGTAAGACACGTAAATAAATATATCATTTTATATTTAAGAATATACGGAAAGTGTGTTCATGCGTAGTTGCATATGCGCAGGAATACACTTTTTTTATTCTTCTTGTTTCAGGAAAACAATTATCTCATCCCATAAATACAAACTTATGAAGCAGCTGAAATATCTCATTTATCTGCTGACGCTCGTATTCGCACTCTATTCATGCAGCAGCGGCGACGACAGCAACAATGGCGACGGAAGCGGCACAACGGCCGAAGAAGTCAACACAAACAGAAATATCGTGACAACAGACGCGGCAGTTGCCAGACTCGAGTTCCCGAAACTGAAAGGCGGCAACAGTATTGTGCTCGTAAACAGAACGACAGGCGACAAGCAGTACGACCGCGACGAAGTGAACTATTGCGTGGAATGGGACTGTGACAAAAAGGCTCAACGATGGTCGTGCTATCAGATGCACCGCGGCTACACCGGCAACTACAGCCGCGTGGTTGACGGTTACCTATTCGACCCGAAACTGTCAAGCTCTCAATATCTGAACAAAGACTACTTCTACGGCTCGGGCTTCGACCACGGTCATATCTGTCCGAACGCCGACCGCAAATATTCATACAAGGCCAACGAACAGACGTTCTATCTCACCAACATGCAGCCGCAATACCGCAAGTTCAACGGTTACAGCTCCTCAGGTCAGGACCAGGGCGAAGGCCTTTGGGTGAGAATGGAAGACAAGATAAGAAGCTGGTCGCCCAACGCCACCACCGATACGCTCTACGTCTGCAAGGGAGGAACGATAGACAGCGAAAGCAACATCATCACGAGAATACAGGGAAAACTGATTGTTCCCAAATATTTCTTCATGGCATGCCTCCTGAAGAACAGCCAGGGCTACCGCGCAATAGCCTTCTGGGCAGAGCAGAAGAACGAATGGAGAACCAACGACGACCTTGCCGACTATGCCATAACAATAGACGAGTTGGAAAAGAAGACAGGTATAGACTTCTTCTGTAACCTTCCCGACAAGACAGAAAAAGAGGTTGAAAGCAAGATTGCGCTCAAGGCGTGGGGACTCTGACGGACAGCGAATACCGCCATGCCGCCGTACGCTAAACGGTGTGATGACATATAAAAAAGCGGACATAAGAAATTCAGTGAGGTTAAGCCTCGATAAAAAGATGCAGTTTCAGTCGTGAAGCTGCATTTTTTTATTACGTTGAAAGGCGATTTTCTCCTACCGTAATGAAAACAATATGGGTCACTTACAGATTTTCTGTAACCTGTGATTTTTTAGACTTGGTTTTCTGTCCTACCCCATAAAATAAGCGCGTATTTGCGGACTGACTCTTCTTCGGGCGCAAATACGCGAAACATAAGAGGTTTCCATAATATATTGAATGTCAGCAATTTATGTTTAACGACTATTCTATCGTTTTGCAAAAAGCACCATATTGGCATGCAATATGGCCCATTTCAGGGGCAGAAAAGCACCATATCGCACCCCGAAATGGGCTTTTTAGGACTGCGAAACGGGCATTATCAGAAAGCGAAACGAGTGATTTCGGACTATGCTATGGGGTATATCGAAAGACTATAAAACCCGAAATGGCCTTTATATCGCTGAATTTAACATTCCTTCACATCTCTTTTACGAAAATATTTTGTCAAAATTTAGTCAAGAAAAATTGTAAGATCGTCACTCGGGTTTTCGTCAACACACCGGTATCAGGCATAAGAAAAAGCACGAAAAGCTATGGGTCTGACGTGCGGTGACGATTTTCCGGTCGCGACAATGCCGGTTTATCGCCACGCAATAATATGTCCTTTCATGATTTGTCTCCCACGCATTGCATAAACATTTTCCGTCATTCTGTTGCTCTTAATGAATAAATCCAATCCCCGCGAATCTACCAATGAGTCAGGAACAGCGGCACACCGTAGCACACGATAATCCATAATGACACATAAAAAATAACGGGCAGGAACTCAAACACGTTCCTGCCCGTTGCCTTTATACTCTTAACTTAACCATCTTCCGCTCCGTTCTGACGCGGATTATACGTCGTCCAGACTTTCCGTTACCCGTGTGCCTTTTCACGTCATCAGCCTTTAGCATCTTCCATACAGTCCGTTCCAGATTCCGACAGCTGACGTTTAAGGACTCGAGACAAGGTTTCTTACACTCAGATACAGGCTTTCTTACACTCAGATACGGGTTTCTCATATTCCGATACGTCTTTTCTTATGTCTGAAGAAATTCCGTCTTATGCCTCAAGACAGACTTTATCCTGCATCGATATGTTCCGTTTCCCGGCATTATCCGGACTTTTTCATCATTCCGTTCCGGCTCTTCCACTATGCCGTCCGGGCTTTACAGCGTTTCCATCCTGTCTGCCTCCGCCCGAACGGCCTTATTTTCCGGATACCCGTTGCCCGCATCACACCGGCCTGCATCCTATTGTCTGCTTCTGAACTTCAGGTTATCCGTATATTTCAATTTCACGCTGTCGTTTGCCGCAGCGGCCTTTTTCTGAGTCGTAAACGGCAGTGACGGCTTTGCCCATGTCGTGCGTGCACAGTCGAAATATATCAGCTCGTCGTTGTTCACGCCCTCCATCACACCGCTGAAGTAATCATCGTCGAGACTGAATCCTGAAGTCTGACTGTTTCCGCGCGAGTCGAGCACGAATGTATATCCGCTGTTGTCATATTTTATATTTATGTTTCCGGTCCGCGGATCTATATACCACGCGAAGCGCAACTCCTGACTCTCGTTGCCCACATAGTCCACCTCACGTCCGCGTCCGTTCAGTGAGCGGCTGTTGTACTGGTCGAACTCGAAATAAACATACATATCCACATACACACGCTGTCCGTAGTCGTCGGTATATTCGTTTCTCATCGTACCCTCCCAATGACCGCGCAGAGTGCTTGCCATGAGCTGCATACGATCGGTGCCATAATCGAACGCGTCGTCATACCAGTCATAATCATCATACCAGTCTCCATAATAATCGTAATAATCCCATCCCCAAGGATCATCGCAACTTGTAAACGATAACGGCAACGCTCCGAAAACGAGAACTGCCAGTAAGAGTTTCAGATTTTTCATAGCTGTATGTTTTTTATTGTTTTTATTCTACCGCAAAGATATTTAAATATATAATACGACACAATGGTAATTTTCATATTTGTTAATAGGAATTTCCCTAAACTTTAAGAGGAAATTCCTATCATTTAGATTAAATTATGCCAAAAGCATTATTCTTAATCATATAAAATCCTTATCTTTGCCAGACAAAGACAAATCAACACAAAAAAAATGAAAACCGTTTACGATTTCTCAGTAAAAGACAGAAAAGGAAAATACGTATCATTGAAAGAGTATGCCAACGAAGTGCTGCTCATTGTAAACACCGCAACCAAATGCGGTTTCACCCCACAATACGAAGAGCTTGAGAAACTCTATGAAAAATATCACTCACAAGGTTTCGAAATACTCGACTTTCCCTGCAACCAGTTCGGCCAGCAGGCACCGGGCACAGACGAATCAATACACAACTTCTGCAAGCTCACATACGGAACAGAGTTTCCACGCTTCAAAAAACTGAAGGTAAACGGCGACGACGCCGACCCATTATACAAGTTCCTGCAACAGCAGAAAGGCTTCGCCGGATGGGACGAGAGCCATCCGCTCACTCCGGTTCTTGAGAAAATGCTTTCAGAAGCAGACCCCGACTACAAACAGAAACCCGACATAAAATGGAATTTCACCAAATTCCTCATCAACAAGAAAGGTATGGTCGTGGCACGCTTCGAGCCGACAGAAAGCATCGAAAACATAGCAAAACAAATAGAAGAACTTCTTTAAGATTATGGCAAACAGAGAACATACACGCTGCCTCATCATCGGCAGCGGACCGGCCGGATACACAGCGGCCATCTATGCCGGACGCGCCAACCTGCATCCTATGGTTTACTGCGGTCTGCAATCGGGCGGTCAGCTCACACAGACAACCATGGTCGACAACTTCCCCGGCTATCCGCAGGGCGTTGACGGCAACCAGATGATGATGGATCTGCGCAACCAGGCTGAGCGTTTCGACGCCGACGTGCGCGACGGAATAATCGTAAAGGCCGACCTTTCGAAGGCTCCTTACCTGCTCACCACCGACCGCGGCGACGAGATCGAGGCCGACACGGTGATTATCGCTACCGGAGCGAGCGCAAAATATCTCGGTCTCGACGACGAGAAGAAATACAACGGACAGGGCGTGAGCGCCTGCGCCACATGCGACGGATTCTTCTATCGCAAGAAGACAGTGGCTGTCGTAGGCGGCGGCGACACAGCGTGCGAAGAGGCCGACTACCTCTCACATCTGTGTAACAAGGTTTATATGATTGTACGCAAACCTTATCTGCGCGCGTCTGAAGCAATGAAACGCCGTGTGGAGAACAACGATAAGATAGAGATACTCTACGAACACAACACCGTGGGTCTTTACGGCGAAAGCGGCGTGGAAGGTGCTCACGTGGTGAAACGTAAAGGCGAGCCCGACGAGGAACGCTACGATCTGCCCATCGACGGATTCTTCCTCGCCATCGGCCATAAGCCCAACACCGACGTGTTCCGTGAGTGGCTCGACCTCGACGAGGCCGGATACATACAGACCATAGACGGCACTCCGCGCACAAAGATACCGGGAGTGTTCGCCGCAGGCGACTGCGCCGACTCCGTATATCGTCAGGCCATCGTGGCAGCAGGCTCGGGATGCAAAGCCGCTCTTGAGGCTGAGCGCTATCTCGCAGCCACCGGCAAATAACCGTCGGGCACGTCTGCGCGCCACACAAGCGGCCCACAGGATAATCACCCACGGGCACGCGACAACCGAACCATCAACAAATAAATATGCAAAAAGGCAATGCCCTACATCGGGACATTGCCTTTTCTTTTACTTATTATGTGACGTCGGCGGCACCGCCTGAACAGCTTCTGCTCCACCCCGCCGTCTTTCCTCACCGCCTCAGCGTGTCTCCGCCACATTCATATTTTTAACATCAGTTTCTTTTCTGCCCGTTATCCACAGTCCTGCAAAGGTGAGCAGACCGTTGAGCATCAGCAGCTCATAGCCGAAAGTATAGCCGAACACCGTCTTTGAAAGGCTGTCCACCGCAAAGCAGACCACCGGCGAGGCCACCGCTATCCATGGCACCAGGCGTCCGGACACGCCGCGTCTGGTGAGCAGACCGTAGGCAAACAGTCCCAGCAGAGGTCCGTATGTGTATGAACAAAGCACATATATCGCGTCGATCACGCTCGTGCTGTTGAGCGAACGGAACAAGAGAATGAACACCACAAACGCCGCCGAAACGCCGAAATGCACCCTGCGGCGCAGCTTCTCGTCGTCAGGGCGCGACCAAAGATCCACACAACAGCTTGTGGTGAGAGCCGTAAGGGCAGAATCGGCGCTCGAGAATGACGACGCCACAACCCCTACCGTGAACAACACGACCACTGCCATGCCCATCTGTCCCGTGGCGGCGAACATGGGCAACAGCTCGTCTCCCGATGCCGGCAAGGCCACACCTTCCTTCGACGCAAGCGCTACGAGCAGCACACCGAGCGAGAGAAACAGCAGGTTGGCAGGCACGAAGGCAAAGCCATAAGTGCACATGTCCTTCTGAGCCTCGCGCAACGACTTGCACGTGAGGTTCTTCTGCATCATGTCCTGATCCAGTCCTGTCATCACAATCACGATGAATATGCCGCTGAGGAACTGCTTCCAGAAGTTCTGTTTCGTCATCCAGTCATCGAATACGAATATCCGGCTGTGACTGTCGGCAGCCACCATGTCGGCAGCCTCGCCCATGCTCATTCCCAGATGTCGCGCCACATTATATATAATAAGTATCAGGGCGGCAAACATGCAGAGCGTCTGGAACGTGTCTGTCCACACGAGTGTCTTTATGCCTCCACGCCGGGTGTATAGCCAGATGAGCCCCACCATGGCCACAACCGTCACCACGAACGGCACGCCCAGGGCGTCGAGCACGAAGCGTTGCAGTATGGCGCACACCACGTAGAAGCGTACCGCCGAGCCTACGACCTTCGACAAGATGAAAAAAGCGGCGCCCGTCCTGTATGCCTGGCGCCCTAACCTGCGGTCAAGATAAGAATATATGGTTGTCAGCCGTAGCCTGTAATAAACCGGCAACAAGATAAACGCCACGGCAAAATAGCCGAAGATGAAACCGATGCATGTCTGGATGTATGTCATGTCGCTTGTCAATACCATGCCGGGAACGCTCACGAACGTAACGCCCGATATAGACGCGCCTATCATACCGAAGGCCACCATATACCACGGCGACCGTCTGTTGCCACTGAAAAAAGTGCTGTTGTCTGCCCTGCGGCCTGTGACATGGCTTATGAACAGCAAAATCAGGAAATATGCAAATAAAGTGTATATTATAATCATAAACAGATACAAAGTTAACTATTTTATCATCAATCTGTAGCTTTTTATAAATAATTTCGTTACATTTGCAACTGCACACTTAAAAAAACAGTAAAAATGAACAGACAAAAACGTTTTCTATTACAAGAGTCTGAAATCCCCACACAGTGGTACAACATTCAGGCAGACATGCCAAACAAGCCCCTGCCTCCACTTAACCCGGCTACAAAAAAGCCGCTGACACCTGAAGACCTCGCACACATATTCAGTCTGGAATGCAGCAAACAGGAACTCGACACCGAACATGCCTGGATAGATATACCTGAGGAGGTGCTCGATATGTACAAATACTACCGCGCCACACCGCTCGTGCGTGCCTATGCCCTGGAGAAAGCGCTCGACACTCCTGCCCACATATACTTCAAGAACGAAAGCGTGAACCCGCTCGGCTCACACAAGATAAACTCCGCCCTGCCCCAGTGTTACTACTGCCGCGAGGAGGGCGTGACCAATGTCACCACCGAGACGGGCGCCGGACAGTGGGGCGCAGCCCTGAGCTACGCTGCCAAAGTGTTCGGACTCGAGGCTGCCGTCTATCAGGTTAAGATAACACTCCAGCAGAAACCTTACCGCGGAATACTCATGCGCACATTCGGTGCCACCGTCACCGGCTCGCCGTCTATGTCAACACGTGCCGGCAAGGACATCATAACGCGCGACCCCAACAACTCCGGTTCGCTCGGCACGGCCATATCCGAAGCCATAGAGCTTGCCACAACAACCCCCAACTGCAAATATACGCTTGGCTCGGTGCTCAATCATGTGGCACTCCACCAGACCATCATAGGCCTTGAAGCCGAGAAACAGATGGCTATGGCGGGCGAATATCCCGACACCATCATTGCATGCTTCGGAGGTGGCAGCAACTTCGGCGGCATAGCCTTCCCGTTCATGCGCCACACCATTCTCGAAGGACGCAAGACCGACTACATCGCAGCCGAACCGTCGAGCTGTCCTAAGCTCACACGCGGCAAGTTCCTCTACGACTATGGCGACGAGGCCGGCTACACTCCGCTGCTGCCGATGTTCACACTGGGTCATGAATTCAAACCTGCCAACATACACGCCGGCGGACTGCGCTACCACGGTGCGGGAGTCTTCATCTCGCAGCTGCTCAAGGACGGAATGATGCGCGGCATGGACATTCCGCAGCTCGAATCGTTCGAGGCGGGCATCATCTTCTCGCGCACAGAAGGCATCGTTCCGGCACCGGAAAGCTGCCACGCAATAGCGGCAACCATACGCGAGGCAAAGAAATGCAAGGAGACAGGCGAGCAGAAAGTGATACTCTTCAACCTCAGCGGCCACGGACTCATCGACATGCCGTCGTATGACAGCTATCTCAACGGTGACCTTACCAACTACGAGATAAGCGACGAGGAGATACAGAGCTATCTGGCGGATGTGCCGAAACTGGACTGATGACAACTACATTCACAGACATATCCAAACGAAAGTGATAAAATCGAAACAACCGTAACACTTTCAGCAGAACATACACAACAGGTATGTGAAACCAGACAGGAACACATACTCCATATAAAAACAAATAAAGCGGCAGACTCTATTAGAATCTGCCGCTTTACTTTTCATATATATACTAATCAGTCATCTATTTTCTTATCATTCTGAAGCGGTATTTTATTCAATACAAAAACAACTGCCAACCCAATAACAGTTGTCACACCAATATACTTGGCAAGGCTGTCGTGTCCGGTAAGTCCGAGTATCAGACTTATAACTCCGAACATTACTACGAGTATCGCACCGAGAATCTGTCCTCTGCCACTTTGCCTGTAGGTGTTATCAATGATTTTATTATCCGAAGAAATACGGTGGTCAACCTGTTTCTCTGCCATCTTCAATATTCTGTCAGTAGAACCTGGCAATATCTTTTCGTATTCAGCAAAATCCTCTGGAGCCGGCAATGGTCCGCTGTAACTTTTCTGCTCAATGGCATACATGGCTGACATAATAACGTCACGCTTATCCTCCGGCAGACTTTCTAAAACAGCATTCAGATCTACCGGCGCATCAGTAACTTTACGTTCTTTACTAATCTTATCCGGATTGGTTTCCTTGGCTCTATCCATAATATTTTATTTTCTTCTTTTACTAAGAGCCATACGCATATCAGCTCCTATCTGTTGCCAGTCGCTTTGCAAGGCTTTCGCATCACGTCCTTTCATATATCTTCCAAAAGAAACATAGCTTCCGCTTATATTTCCCAGACTGCCAATTCCCCACATAGTAGGATGTTTAGGCAGATTTATCCGCGAAATGCGCAAATTCATTCCTTTCATGATAAAATATTATGTATCATTGCAAAAATATAAACATAAACTCATAAATACAAATATTTTAGCAATTTTTCTGACTTTTCACTACCTCTTTCATACAATAAAAGACTTTCGGTCACATAATAAAAGCACAAAATGGTAAACAGCACATTGCAACAATGCGCTATATATTAGCAACATCAATACATCGCCACTTTAAACACCTTTCATAACTACATAATTATTCAAACACACACGCCCGAAAGACACCATACGCCACCTTTCATCCTTTTTACAAACAATACTGACAACATCTTAACACTAAAGAAAATGTTTTGAAAAAAATAATAATTATCTTTGCATTGAACAATGGGACGGAAGGCCGCCACACCCTGTTCTCACAATGACAACAAACCAATATAATATTCAAAATATATGAAAGAGAGACTGTTGTTATACCTTTTTCTGACGCTTGGCCTTATGAGCATGAAAGCCGGAGATACCACGTCGATAACAATAAAGGGATACGTGAAAGACGCAGACGGACACGGCATAAAAGGAGTAGTGGTGAACAACGGAACAAACTTCACCACAACCGACAAGAACGGAGCCTGGACACTGCCGACAGACACACTTACAAGCAAATTCATAAGCATCAGCACGCCGGCCGGATATGTGCTTCCGGCTGTCAACGGCATAGCGCGCGGTTTCTACAAAGACGTGCGCACGGCCATGAAGAGTGCCCAGAACACATTCGTACTCAACAAACGCACAAAACCCGTAACACGCTTCCACTACATCGCTATTTCAGACCCGCAGCTGCGAACCATCTCCGACCAGAAACGATGGAAAACGGAAACAGTGAAGGACATAATGCACAGCGCCGACTCATTGAGACGCACGGGCGAAGTGATATCGGTGACATTGGGCGACCTCGTGTTCGACAATATGCCATTCCTGAAGAGTTTCGAGGCTTCACTGCGAAGCAACAAACTGACGGCTTTCCAGTGCATCGGCAACCACGACTTCAACAAAGCATACGCCGGAGCGGTGAATCTGAAACCGGGCGCGGTGAATTACGCCGAGAAGAACTTCTGTAACCAGTTCGGACCGCTGAACTACTCGTTCAACATCGGAAAGGTGCACGTGATAACGATCAACAACATCAACTACAAGGGAAACCATAAATATGAGGAGACTATCATGCCGGCCGACATAGAATGGCTGAAAAAAGACCTAAGCTATGTGCCCGACAGCATGCTCATTCTGATAAACATGCACGCTCCGGTGTGGAACAATTACGAGAAGAAGGACAATATAACCAACGCCGAAGAATTGAAAGCCGTACTGGCAGGGCGCAACGTGCACGTGTTCTGCGGACACACTCACTTCTATGAGAATGTGGTAGTGACCGACAAACTTTATCAGCACAACATAGGCGCGGCGTGCGGAGCATGGTGGACAAGCAACATGAACCGTTGCGGATCGCCAAACGGATATCTGATAGCCGACATCGACGGGACAAACATAAAATGGAGCTATAAGGGCACAAACCGCCCGCCGGAGTATCAGATGCGCATATATAAGGTAGGTGAGTTCCGCACGCAGAACACATTCGTTGTGGCCAATATATGGGACTGGGATACGCATTGCCGCGTAGTTTGGTATCAGGACGGCAAGTACATGGGACGCATGGAGCAGTTCAGCGACGACGACGAGATGTTCCTTCGCACGAAGCCTCTGCCGGCACAGATGTGCAAGACGCGTCACCTCTTCAGGGCAAAGCCAACAGGAAGATACCGCAACATAAAGGTGGTGTTCACCAACCGTTTCGGCAAGGAGTACAGTCAGACCATCGTGAACGAAGGTCCGCGCCCGGCAATAACGGACTTCAAGATGAAGAAATAAAACAATACCAAATGCAAAAGCGGCAGCCCTTATGGGTTGCCGCTTTTGTTTAACTGTCTATCTCGCGCAACACCGCCACGGCATCGCCCACGGTCTTCACACCGGAAACTATCATTATGTGCTTACCTGAAATCTCTTTCAGATTGCAACGACGCGGATTGTTGCCTATGTAGCGCAGCACTTTGTCGAATGCCTGGCTCTTGTAGTATGCGCTGGCCGTGTTGGAAACGAACTGCATGCGCATGCTGTCCTGCTTCAATATGAGTTTCTCGCAGCCCAGACGCTTGCCCAGACGCCTCAGCGGAACCACCTGCAGGAGTTCCTCTCCCTCGTGAGGCACAGGACCGAAACGGTCGATGAGCCGCTGACGATAGGCGTCAAGCTCGCGGTCATCGGTTATGTTGTCAAGCTCGCGATAGAGCAACATGCGCTCGCTACTGCCAGGAACGTAGGTGTCGGGGAAGTACATCTCAAGGTCGCTCTCCACGGCGCAGTCCTCCACAAAGTCGTCACCGGAGAGCTGTCTGCCGTCGGCAATCTCTTCGGCATATATGTCAGCAAATTCATAGTTCTTCAGTTCGGTGACCGCCTGATTCAGAATCTTCTGATAGGTCTCATATCCCAGGTCTTCCATAAATCCGCTTTGCTCGGCTCCCAACAGGTTACCCGCGCCACGTATGTCGAGGTCTTGCATGGCCAGATTGAATCCACTGCCAAGGTCGGAGAATGTCTCCAGAGCCTCGAGACGGCGGCGCGCCTCAGGAGTGAGTGCCGATTTGGGCGGCGCCAACAGATAACAGAACGCCTTGCGGTTGGAACGTCCCACACGTCCGCGCATCTGATGAAGGTCTGAAAGGCCGAAACGGTGGGCATCGTTTATTATAATGGTGTTGGCATTGGATATGTCGATACCGTTCTCCACAATGGTTGTAGAGAGCAGTACATCGTAATCATAATTCATGAATCCCATGAGAATCTTCTCCAATTCGTCAGGGTTCATCTGTCCGTGACCTATCGCCACACGGGCGTCGGGCACATATTTGTGTATGAGATTTGCTATCTCCGGCAGATTGGATATGCGGTCGTTGACAAAATAAACCTGTCCGTTGCGACTCATCTCGAAGTTTATCGCGTCGGCTATTATCTCATGACCGAAGGTTGCAAGCTCCGTCTGTATAGGATAACGGTTTGGTGGCGGAGTGCGTATGATGCTCATATCGCGCGCTCCCATAAGCGAGAACTGCAGGGTGCGCGGTATAGGTGTGGCAGACATAGTGAGCGTATCGACGTTAGTTTTCAGCTTGCGCAGCTTCTCTTTTGTCGATACTCCGAACTTCTGTTCCTCATCAATGATAAGCAGTCCGAGGTCGTGCCAAACAACAGACTTACCTATCAGTTTGTGTGTTCCCACGAGTATGTCTATCTTTCCGGCCTTGAGGTCTTCGATGACCTGACGTGTCTGCTTGGCCGAACGTGCACGAGAGAGATAATCGACGCGCACCGGCAAATCGCGCAGACGGTCGCGGAAGGTCTGGTAATGCTGGAAAGCCAGCACCGTGGTAGGCACGAGCACAGCCACCTGCTTGTTGTCACAGGCAGCCTTGAAGGCGGCACGCACGGCCACCTCGGTCTTACCGAAGCCAACGTCGCCGCACACCAGGCGGTCCATAGGGCGCGGACTCTCCATATCGGCCTTCACCTCCTGCGTGGCCTTGAGCTGATCGGGCGTGTCCTCATATAGGAAACTGGCCTCCAGTTCGTGCTGCATAAACGTGTCGGGACTGAACGCGAAGCCCTTCTCATGACGACGTTTGGCATATAGTTTTATGAGGTCGCGTGCAATATCCTTTATCCGTTTCTTGGTGCGTTCCTTCAAACGTTCCCATGCTCCCGTGCCAAGCGTGCTCAGACGCGGCGGGTCACCTGCTCCGTTGCGACGGTATTTGGATATCTTGTAAAGCGAATGTATCGACACGTCAACAATGTCGCCGTGCTGATATATGATGCGTATTGCCTCCTTGTATGAGTCACCCGTCGGCACGCGCACAAGTCCGCCGAACTTTCCTATACCGAAATCGACATGCACGATGAAGTCGCCCGGCTCCATCTCTTGCAGCTCTTTCATGGTGAGAGCCATCTTGCCCGAGCGTGCAGTATCGCTGCGCAGGCTGTACTTATGGAAACGGTCGAATATCTGATGATCGGTAAAGAAGCACACGTGCAAGTCGTTATCGGCGAATCCTTCGTGCAAAGTCTTATCCACAGGCTCGAACTTTATATCGTAGTTGCGAGCCTTTATCTCTTCGCTGTCGAATATATCGCGCAGACGTTTTGTCTGTTTCTCGCTGTCGGCAAATATGTAGAGCTTGTAGCCCATGAGGCGATAATCCTCAAGCGAACGGGTGAGAAGGTCGAAGTTTTTGTGGAAAAGCGGTTGCGGAGTGATGTTGAATTTGATGGTGGCATCAGGCGTTCCAGTGGGCTTATGACCTATTTCCACACGTCTGAAAGCCTCGGTCTCCTCCGCGAAACGGGTTCCGCTGACCAGCTGGTTCTCACGTCTCATGTCGCGCATTATCTGGTCCTGCTCAGCCTCGGTGGCTCCTTCAAGCCGCTCCGTGATGGCCTGCGAGGAGAAACCGTCCTTGTATATCTGTGAGACAGTGTCGCGCAGATACATCATATCCTTCACAACCAGAATGGTGTCTGATGGAAGAAACGATGTGAGCGGCATCTTCTCATCAGTCATATGCGCCAGTTCCGGCACTATCTCTACGGTGTCCCGTTTGTCGCGCGAGAGCTGATCCTGCACCTCGAATGTACGTATGGTGTCTATCTCATTGCCGAAAAAATCGATACGGAAAGGCCACTCCGAACTGAAAGAATATACGTCCATGATGCTGCCGCGCACCGCGAACTGTCCCGGTTCGTAAACATAATCGACCTCGGAAAAACCGAAATCACGCAATGTACGCTGCACACCGACAAGATCGACAGTCTGTCCGGCAGACAGAGTGAGCGTGCGTTCGTCAAGTCTTTTCTTTGAAACGACAAGCTCGCTCACCGCTTCAGGACAACTGACAATGTATAACGACGAATTCTTCTCGGTCTTTCGGCGAGACAGACGGCTGAGCACCTCGGTGCGCAATATCTCACTGGCTGCGTCGCGCTGTCCGTATTTCACGGCACGACGGTAGGACGACGGGAAGAAAAGCACGTCGTCCTGTCCCATTATCTGCGTAAGATCGTGATAAAAATAACCGGCTTCGTCGGCATCCTGAAGTATGAACACTACTGTCTTACAGATTTTTCCGGCAACAGTGGAAAACAATACCGGTGCGGCAGAAGCCGACAATCCCTGCAAAAAGAGCGTCCGAACAGAATCCTGACCTAAAGCCTGGATAAGAGCGCCGCATTGTGGCAAGGCGCCATATACGGACTTTATATCGTTTATCTTCATTATTTAGCTATCTTCGGATACTTCCTGAACCAGCCGTCCCAGCGCAAACGAATCACGCCGAAAAATGCCTCGCCGAAGATACCACCGCTCATCTTGCTCGTGCCTTCACGGCGGTTGACAAAGACTACCGGCACTTCCTTAATCTTGAATCCAATCTTATAGGCTGTGTATTTCATCTCTATCTGGAAGCCGTAACCCTTGAAACGCACTTCGTCGAGAGGTATTGTCTCGAGCACACGACGGCGATAGCACTTGAAACCGGCGGTGGTATCATGCACCTTGAAGCCGGTGACAAAACGCACATACTGCGATGCGAAATAGCTCATGAGCACACGGCTCATCGGCCAGTTCACGACATTCACTCCGCTGACATAGCGCGAACCGATGGCAAGATCGTAGCCCTCGTCATGACACGCCGCATAAAGGCGTGGCAGATCTGCCGGATCGTGACTGAAATCAGCGTCCATCTCGAATATGTATTCATAGTCGTGCTGGAGCGCCCATTTGAATCCTGTAATGTAGGCCGTACCCAACCCAAGCTTTCCGGAACGCTCAATGATGAACAGGCGGTCGGAAAACTCGCTTGCCATGAGTCGCTTGACAATGGCTGCCGTACCGTCCGGGCTGCCGTCGTCTATCACAAGTATATGAAAGAACTTCTCAAGAGCGAATATCGCCCTGATTATTTTCTCGATGTTCTCTTTCTCGTTATATGTAGGTATAATTACTACACTATCACTGCGGTTCATCGTCGTATCTTATTATTAACATTGCAAACTTACACAAAAAAACTCATAGAATGCCTCTGTTATATCATAAAATAACTTTATAATACAAAATAAACAGAACGGCACAATGGCTTTTGCGCCGTGCAAGGTTATTGGTCCGGATTATCCACCTCGCCCTGATACTCCGGCACAAGTCCGTCCATCACGACCTTGTAGCTCGTCTCTTCCGCATGTTTTATGTTCTCCGCACCCTGCCCTATCGGCATTATCGGCTTATGAATTGTAAGACGCAACGGATGGCGCAACACCCATTTCATGTCGCGGGTGCGTGGCATGACGTTGAACGAGCCGTTGATGGTGAGTGGCACGACAGGCAGCTGCAACTCGTCGGCAAGCATGAACGCTCCGCGGCGGAACACTCCCATGTGGCCGGTGAACGTGCGTGCTCCCTCAGGAAAGACAACAAGCGACATTCCGTCGCGAAGCGTGTTGCGGGCCTTGTCGTAGGTCTCACGTATCTTGCTCGGACCACGTTTATCCACAAAAATGTGATGGGCGGCCTCGCAGGCTTTTCCTACGAACGGCACACTGCGCAACTGACGTTTCATCATCCACTTGAAGTTGCGTCCGAGGAATCCGTAAATAAGGAAGATGTCGAACGCTCCCTGATGATTGGCCACGAACACATAGGAGCAGTTCTTGTCGAGATTCTCGCGTCCTTCAACCTTGACAGGCAGAAGCAGGATGCGCACGATGAACCACGACCACCACTTGCCTGGATAATAGCCCCAGAAATGTCCGTTGCCTATATGACAACCGATGATGACCGTAACGGCCGTAAGCACAGTGAGAACTGCGATGAGAGGAAGTGCTATGCACAACTGATAAGCTCGATATAAATACTTCATTTATGATTTGTTGTTTACTTTATTTTACGTAATGTGAATACTACTATCTCCGGAGAAATACCGAAGCGGAACGGCACAAGACCGCCTACGCCTGTCGAGACATACAGGAAATGGCGGCCATCACTATAGAGTCCGCTGTCCTCAATGCCGGTAAGCTGCGTCGGACGATGACCGAACATGCTAACCTGTCCGCCATGCGTGTGGCCGCTGAGAGTGAGACGCACGTCTGCTCCGGGCAATATGTGGCTGCGCCAGGCTACCGGATTGTGCTGCAAAAGCACAATGAAAGCGCCCGGCGATACACCCGATAGAGTCTTTTTAAGGTCGGGTTTATGGAGTGATGACTTTTTACCCTCGTTCTCCTCACCCGCAATAACGATGGAGTCCGAACCGCGGCGTATCACTCTATGCTCGTTCATGAGGAGTGTCCAGCCATAGCCGCGCTCACGTGCGATGAGCCTGCGCTCGTTAGCCATGCACACGGCAGAGTCTGCTTTCACGTATTCGCTATAGTCATGATTACCAAGCACCGAGAACACTCCGTCCTTTGCTTTAATGGACGAGAGCTCCGTGTCATAACGGTTGAGCTCGTCGGGCAGCATGTTCTGTATGTCACCGGTGAAGACAACGGCGTCGGCATCCGACGAATTTATTGCCTCTACGGCGCGTTCAAGCACATCCGCCTCGATGGAACCGGCGTGCAGGTCGGTGAACTGGACTATCCTGTATCCGTCGAATGTTGACGGAAGGTCATCGAAATACAGATTAACATGCTTCACGGTGAACTTACGCACACCGACAGTTGAGCCATAGACAAGCATATATAGGGAGAAAAGCACGAGCACTATGCCCACGAAATTGCCCCAGTTGCGTTTCAGTGAGAAGGCGCGGCGCACGACAAGGCCGACAAAAGAGCAAATGACAAACAGCAGTTTCGGCACTATGATAAGTCCGAAAAGAAAAAGATAGACATTGAGCCATGTCATATTGTCGGGCGCAAAGTCACGTATGACCGAAAGTCCTACGGTATATGCCGTCATTATAATGCCCGGAACCCACCACAACATATGCTGAAAGACACTGAGGTCGGTGCGACGGCGCAGATAGCGGACATACACGTAAACATCCGGCAACACGATTGCCAATACAATAAATATATATATCCTTGCTATCACTATGACATGATTTTTATATGGTCAACATTGTTTATATCTCACAAACTGGCGGACAGGAAACGGCGCATCATCCTGACCGGTATGCCACGGCGCGACGCATAGTCGGCGAGCTGGTCCTCTCCGATGGGTCCTACGTCAAAATAGGAGGCACGCGGATGGGCAATCATCAGTCCGGAAACCGAAGCATGCGGCTGCATTGCACCGCTCACGGTGAGACGGATTCCTATTTCAGACATTCCGACAAGTTCCGACAGTATGAAGTTTATGCTTATGTCCGGCATTGAAGGATAGCCCACCGCCGGGCGTATGCCGCAATAGCCGGCGTTCAGCATCTCCGGTATTGACAGCTTCTCATCCGCCGCATATCCCCAGTAATGGCGTCTCACCTCCTCGTGCATCTTCTCTGCCGTGGCCTCGGCAAGCCGGTCGGCCAGTGTCTTCGACATTATTTTCAGATAGTCATCGTCGCAATAATCCTTCTCCATCCCGGCATCGACGGTTGTCGCGAAGACGCCTATGCGGTCGGTCTGTCCCATCGACAAAGGACGGATGAAGTCGGCCATGCAGAGATTCGGACTACCGTCCGTCTTCCTGGTCTGCTGACGCAGGAACGGCACACGTACTCCGTCAATTATTATGTCGTCGCCGTCGCTGTTGGCAGGAAACAGTCCGAACACGGCATGCGTATGATAGCGGCTCTTAAATTCGGCCAACATCGTTTCGGCATCAGCCCTCAGCCCGGCTTTCTCGCTCTCAGGCTTACCGGACAATCCCCACGCATGGTAGAAATAAATCCAGTTGATATAAGGCTCTATCTCGTCTATGTCGTATCTCAATACAGTTGTCATCTGAACATCACCTGCTCGCCACGGCTGCTCTCATCAAACTTTCCGTCATCATATATCATACGGCCGTTGCAGATGGTTTTCACCACACGCCAGTCGTATCTGTGGCCTTCCATCGGACTCCAACCGCACTTGCTGCGTATGACATCCGTGGTTACGGTCCACGGGCGGTCGCGGCCTACGAGCACCATGTCGGCCTTGTATCCCTTGCGCAGGAATCCTCTGTCTCTCACTTCGAATATGCGTGCCGGATTATGGCACATCAGTTCCACAAGCCATTCCACGGTAAGCACGCCCTCATCCACAAGCTCGAGCATCGTGACAAGCGAGAACTGAATCATCGGCATGCCCGATGCGGCACGCGCACATCCGCCTTCCTTATCCTTCAGAAGGTGCGGGGCGTGGTCGGTACCTATGGTGGATATGAGTCCTGAGGAGAGTGCCTTGCGCAGCTCGCTGCGGTCGTGCGCGGTCTTGACTGCCGGATTACACTTTATTCTCGTGCCCAGACGGGCGTAATCCTCATCGCAGAAGAAAAGATGGGCAATGACAGCCTCGGCGGTAATATTGTCGTCGTGGCCGAACAGTTCGAGCTCTCTCGCCGTACTGACGTGTGCAACATGCAACCGGGTTCCGTAAGTACGGGCCAGTTCGACGGCATGGGCCGACGACCTGAAGCATGCCTCACCGCTGCGGATGAGCGGATGCAGCGCCACGTCGGGATCGTTGCCGTAGCGTGCCTTTGCCTCAGCCATGTTGGCGTTTATGATGTTTGTGTCCTCACAATGCACCATTACCGGCATCGTGGCCGTGCTGAATATCTTGCGCAAGGAGTCGTCCTTATCGACAAGCATATTGCCGGTGCTCGCTCCCATAAACAGTTTCACGCCCGGAACAATGTGCCTGTCGAGCGTCTTTATGGTGTCTGCATTGTTGTTGGTGGCTCCGAAGAAGAAGCTGTAATTCACATGGCTCTTCTCCCTGGCTATCCTGAACTTCCCGTCGAGGGCCTCGATTGACGTTGTCTGAGGCACAGTGTTGGGCATGTCGAAGAATGTGGTGACACCTCCGAAAGCCGCTGCCGCACTCTCCGACTCGATGTCGGCCTTAGACGTAAGGCCAGGCTCGCGGAAATGCACATGACTGTCTATCACTCCGGGCAAGACAAGAAGCCCTGTGGCATCCACCTTCTTGTCGTAGTTGCCACAGGGTATTTCGGTTCCTTCATTTATTTCGGCTATGACATCGTTCTCTATGACCAGCGATGCGTCATACACACGGCCGTCGTTCACGATTCTGCCGCCATATATCAGTGTTTTCATTTTTCATTAACCGGTTTAGCCAGTTCGTTCGGTGTAGGTGCGGCGTCAGGAGCAACAGCCTCAGACGCAGTCGGATCAGTCTCCGGCACATCCTTCATTCCGTTCATTATTGCCTGATTCTCCTGAGCCTTTTGGTAATAATCCTTCACGTAGGCGTCGTTCTTGAACTTGTCGGTCGCCTTGCTCATGATATCCTCTATCCACGGTGTCAGTTCCGGATAGCGCTGGCCGGCGGTAACCATGAAAAACACGCCCGGACCCAGCACATTGTTGAAGTTCTCGGTTACGAACGTCGTTATGAGATTATCCTCCTGAGCCGAGAGTTTCTGTGCCTCGACCATAAGCTTGGCGTTCACCTCGTCCATGTTCTTTCCGTCCATTATTGCCCTGTCGTGCGTATGGAGCAGCTCAGCCTTCTGGTTGTTGAGCTGGTTGTACTTGCTGAAGAACTTGAAGAGTTTGTCGTTGAGCGGTGTTCCGCTGACAGTCTGCTGCGTGGTATTGAGTTTTATTGTTATGTTTCCGTCCTCGAGCACGAGCGGCAATATGCTTTCGTCATCCATGAATATGTTTGCCATGCACACCGAATCGAACGTTCCGCTGAAGTTGAACTGTCCGTGCACGACGTCACAAGAGTCTATGTTCTTGAACTCGTTGTCGTTCAAGACCTTCAGATAGAGCATCCGTCCGTCCAGAGTCGAGACATTCGATGTGCCCTGAATGTTATAAGTATTCGCACAAGAAGAAAGTAATACGATAAATAAAACGTAGGATATCAATTTGTTCATAGAATCAGCTTTTTAACATCTGCGGTATCAAAGATAATATGTATTATTGAAGTTCAAGCTTTTTTTTACTCTATTTAATTTAAAACTGCCGTCTTTTATAATTTTTTGTAGCATGTATGTCACTCTTTTGACAACTCTGATGATATGCGGTGCATGGTGTATATCTCAAGTATCGCGGCAATAAGAAGCAGCAGCACCCACTTGTTGAACACATACTGGAAATATACTATATAGTTAGTGAACACCTGCTGCATGAATCTGTATGCATTGTCAACCATGAGGATGCCGGCCAGGACGAAGAATATGTCTGCCGTCGTCATTATTTTCTTGAGTCGTTTCACCGTCATACTGTCGCCCTCGTAGGTCTGCATCATCTGCATCGTGGCAAACATCACCGCACCTATGAGATAAATCCAGCACATTATTTCCTGTTGCCACATAAAGGCGAAGCATCCGGCACCGATCACCATCAATACTCCTCCGACGAGGAATATTATATTCTGAGTCTTACTCAACTGTTTCATCGTTCTCTGTTTCTGGTTTCTGGTCATCGCTCAGCACATAAATATCCTCGTCGTCGGCTTTCATGAAATAGCGTTCGCGGGCTATCTTCTCAAAAGCGCGCGGGTTGGTCCTCAACTCTCTCAGCTGCCTTGAGTCGGACTCGTAGATGGAGCGATATTTTTCTATTTCCGCTTCCATATCGCTCACCTGCAACTCGAGCTGGACCCGCCTGACAAAACTATTTTCGTCAAGAAAGCCCACAACCAACACTCCCACTACTATCGTAATGACATATTTGTAGTGCCCGATGAGATTGATTATTGGTGCTAAACGTTTCATCTATGATTATTTGGATGCAAACTTAACTAAAAAAAATCATTTTTTGCGTGTTATGATGTAAAAAAAACATAAGTTAGCATAAAATGGTTATGCCCGATACACACGGCATGCCCATATCAGGCCATCGCTTTGCGGGGAACGGCTTTTCGCGCAATGCACGCGACCATAATCATATAACAGCAGCTTGAAACAAATGAAAAATCATTAATCACGCGACACTTATTCACGGCAATGATTTGAAACCGCTGATTAACAGCATATTACTATGTGTCTTGTCATGACGGATGATTCGGTTGAACTTGGTGTTCAATAAAAATAAAACAAATCGTCATTGGCACTGTATTGTATAAATAAAATCATTACCTTGGGCGGAATATTTTCTTAAATAAGCTCTCATCTGCTTTCCAAACAACAACATCGACAATCTGTACGGGACATTTAAGAAGAGGGAAGCGCATTTTTGTGCATTCATCTGTATGGACAGCACGGTGTGTAACTTCAAACGCATCGGGTTAGAGAACGGCATCATCAATGTCATCCGCTTCTTCACCACACAATGATGAATTGATGTTGCCGCGACCGGAGAATCAACACCGCACGTCAGCGGCATATTCTACGTGCTTTTCATCACGCCTTGAATCAGTGTTTTTACAGAAAACTCAGATGACGTGACAATGTATTTTCTTGATTTTATTTTGACAAAATATTTTCGCGAAAGAGATGTAAAGGACTGTTAAATCCGACGTTATGAAGGCCATTTCGGTATGTATCGCCTTTTGATATACCCTATAACATAGTCCGAAATCGCTCGTTTCGCTTTCTAATAAAGCCCATTTCGCATTCCGAAAAAGCCCATTTCGGGGTGCGATATGATGCTTTTCAGCCCCTGAAATAGGCTTTATTGCATTGCGAAATGATGCTTTTTGCAAAACGACAAAATGGCACTTGAGCATAAATTATTGATATTCAATATATTATAAAAGCCTCTTATTTTTCGCGTATTTGCGCCCGAAGAAGAGTCTGATTGCAAATACGCGCTTATTTTTTGGGGTAGAACAGAAAACTCAAGCGGAAAATCATGGTGTGGATAGGCCATGACGGACTTACCGTCAGCTGCGCTGCGATAACGCTGATTCGGGATAAGACAAGTTGCTATTGCGCTCACCTTTCACTATCTTTGCATAAGACAGGATGCGGTTCGGCAATATCAAATTTAAAAAACAATGTTTTTTCATTTGCTATTGCGCTCACCTTTCACTATCTTTGCATAAGACAGGATGCGGTTCGGCAATATCAAATTTAAAAAACAATGTTTTTTCATTTGCTATTGCGCTCACCTTTCACTATCTTTGCATAGGATAATTAAAAAAGCTGTATCTGATTGATACACAGAATGGAATTGAAGAGTGT
>ERZ857521.99-NODE-99-length-128880-cov-4.973895_pt1 | contig 128880 bp, 114 predicted proteins | sample MGYA00519701_ERZ857521 | MGnify/ENA primary metagenome ERZ857521 (study PRJEB31778, sample SAMEA3449346) | human gut metagenome | biome: human gut; feature: human-associated habitat; material: faeces | place: United Kingdom | collected 2010/2012 ...
ACAACGTTGCGACCCTTGGGGCCCAGGGTGATCTTTACGGTATCGGCCAGGGTGTTCAGACCCTTTTCAAGCGCACGGCGCGCGTCCTCACCAAATTTAATCTGCTTAGCCATAACAATAAACTCCTTTTTTAATCAGATAGATGATGGTGGATAAAAGCTTATTCGACCACGGCCAGAATATCGTTCTGACGAACGATAATGACTTCCTGTCCGTCCAGCTTGACCTCGGTGCCAGCGTACTTGGAGTAGATCACCTTCTGGCCTACGGACACCTGCATTTTGACTTCCTTGCCGTCTACCATGCCGCCGGGGCCGACAGCCAGCACTTCGGCCATCTGGGGTTTTTCCTTGGCGGCGGCGGTCAGGATGATGCCGCTCTTGGTGGTTTCTTCAGCTTCTACGTTTTTGATGACCACGCGGTCACCCAAAGGTTTAATGGTCATGAGTTTTAATCCTCCTATAGAATATTCAGTGCAATCGGGCTGTTAGCAATCACACCAATCGAGTGCTAACACCTTACGCATATAGTTTATCGCAAACCGGCGATATATGCAATACCTTTTTTAGAAAAATTTTTGAATATTTTGTCCCCGAAGTGGGAAAACGGGCGGGCTTGACGTAAATCGTGATTTTTTGCCGGGCGGCTGACGCGGCGGGGCGTTGTGTGTTATACTAATCGTGTTCTATTTCATTGGAGGTTACTTGCATGGCGTATCTTTTGCTCCTTGACTGGTATGACGCAAACCGCCGGGTGCTGCCCTTTCGCGGTACGCGCGATCCTTATGCTGTGTGGATTTCCGAGATTATGCTGCAGCAAACGCGCACCGATACGGTGAGCGGCTATTACACGCGCTTTTTGAACCGCTTTCCCAATATCGCCGCGCTGGCGCAGGCCGATGAGCAGAAAGTGCTCAAATATTGGGAAGGGCTGGGCTATTATTCCCGCGCGCGCAACCTGCACAAGGCCGCGCAGATTATGCAGCGGGAGTACGGCGGCCGCTTCCCTGCCGCCTATGAGGGCATCCGCGCCCTGCCTGGCGTTGGGGACTACACGGCGGCGGCGGTGGCCAGCATCGCCTATCGCCTGCCCTATCCGGCAATTGACGGCAATCTCACCCGCGTGCTGGCGCGCGTTCATGGCGTGCGGGAGGACGTCGGTCGTCCCAGCGTCAAGCGACTGATCCATGAGTTGGGGGAACGGGAGATTGACCGCGAGCGGCCGGGAGATTGGAATCAGGCGCTGATGGATCTGGGTGCGACGATCTGCGTGCCCGGCACGCCGGACTGTGCGCGGTGCCCGCTGCAAGCACAGTGCGATGCTTATGCCCAGGGCGACGCCGATCAGCTGCCCATCCGCGCGGCGGCCAGGCCGCCCGTGCCGGTGGATGTGGGCGTGGGATTGGTGATTGCCGAGGGGCGCGTGCTGACGATCAAACGCGACGCGGCGCTGCTCAAGGGGCTGTGGACGTTCCTGCTCTGCGAGGGCGACAGCACGCCTGAGGGCATGGCCAGAAAGCTGGAAGCGCTGGGCATGCAGGCAAATCGAATCATTCCGCTGGGTGAGGCGCGGCATGTGTTTACCCACCGCATCTGGAATATGCAGCTGTACCGTGTGGATCTGCCCGCAATGCCTGGGCGCACGGCGGGGCAGTGGGCGGATGCGCAGACCCTGACCGGGCTGCCTCTGCCCACCGCCATGAAGGCTGCGCGCCGGGCGGCAATGGATATATTATTAGAATAATAACACAAGGAGAAATCGATGAACCGGATTCAGGCATTTCTGAAACGCAAAAACGTGCTGTTTTCCGCCAAACGCTACGGCGTGGACGCGATGGGCGCGATGGCGCAGGGGCTGTTTGCCTCGCTTTTGATCGGCACGATCATCAAAACCCTGGGGCAGCAGCTGGGCGTACAGTTTTTGATTGACGCGGGCAATTTTGCCCAGCAGGTGGCCGGGCCTGCGATGGCGGTGTCCATCGGCGCGGCGCTCAGTGCCCCGCAGCTGGTGCTCTACAGCCTGATCGCCGTGGGCATGGCGGCTAACAGCCTGGGCGGCGCGGGCGGCCCGCTGGCGGTTTATATCATTACGATTATTGCGGCGGAGTGCGGCAAACTCGTCAGCCGCGAAACCAAGGTGGATATCCTGGCTACGCCCGCGGTGACTATCCTGACGGGCTGCGGTCTGGCCGTGCTGTGCGCGCCCGCCATTGGCGCGGCGGCCAGCGCTGTGGGCGATTTTATCAAGTGGGCGACCAACTTGCAGCCTTTCCTGATGGGCGTGCTGGTATCCGTGGCTGTGGGCATGGCGCTGACGCTGCCCATTTCCAGCGCGGCAATCTGCGCGGCGCTGTCGCTGACAGGGCTTGCGGGCGGCGCGGCCGTGGCAGGCTGCTGCGCGCAGATGGTGGGCTTCGCCGTGATTTCCTATCGGGAGAACGGCGCGAGCGGGCTGATCAGCCAGGGTCTGGGCACCTCCATGCTGCAAATGCCCAACATCCTGCGCAATCCGTGCATCTGGATTGCGCCCACGCTGGCCTCCGCCGTGACGGGGCCACTGGCTACCTGCCTGTTCCATCTGGAAATGAACGGCCCTGCCGTATCCAGCGGCATGGGCACCTGCGGACTGGTAGGGCAGATCGGCGTATATACCGGGTGGCTAAATGACATTGCCGCCGGTACGCGCACGGCCATTCTGCCCATGGATTGGCTTGGCCTTGCGCTGATTTGCTTTGTGCTGCCCGCAATACTGAGCCTGATCTTTTGTTGGATTTTGCGCCGGTTGGGGTGGGTGAAGCCCGGCGATATGAAACTGGCCGATTAAAAATAAGGTTGTTTTATTTGAAAACATGCTGCCGCGAATATTCTCTCGCGGCGGCTTTTTTTATGCTGAAAACAAAAATATGAACAATTTATGAACATTAGCACTCACCTATTGACAGTGCTGATAACGCGAGTATAATAGGGCCTGTGCTTAGGAAAGAGGCCCGAAAGGGTCAAAAGAAATCCTGAGCATGCCCGGAAAGCGGCGCAGGACGAATGTCTGGCGCGAAAGCCTGCCGGGGATCCGCAAGGATACTGAAAGGAAGTATGTTTTATGTTGCCTATGGTTTTCAGTGAGAATCTGTTTGATGATCTGTTTAACGATACCCTTGCCCGCAGCATGTGGAACACCAACAAGGAGCTTTATGGCAAGAATGCCTCTCGTCTGATGAAGACTGATGTGCATGAGACTGAGGATAGCTACGAGCTGGCCATTGATCTGCCTGGCTTCAAGAAGGAAGAAATCAACGTGGATCTGAAGGATGGTTATCTGACCATCAGCGCCACCAAGTCCCTGGATAAGGACGAGGAAGATAAGAAGCAGCGCCGCGTCATCCGTCAGGAGCGCTATGTGGGCACCAGCCAGCGTACCTTCTATGTGGGCGATGTGAAGGCTGAGGACGTCAAGTGCAAGTATGAAGCCGGTGTGCTGATGATCGAAGTGCCCAAGAAGGATGTTAAGAAGATCGAAGGCCCCCATACCATCGCCATCGAGTAACGGCGAAGCAAACAAAAAACAAACAGCAATCACCTCATCCGGACGGCGAGAAGCCGCCCGGATTTTTTGTGGAAGCGCCGGACACGCCGCCGCGGCGGATTACAAAAGAAGGAGCTGCGCCCCTTCTTTACTTCTCGGCTAAGTTGGTTATGTTTTCTGGCAGCTTTTGCTTTGCCAGGAGCGTCAGGCTTCACCGGATTTTTGTTTAACTGATTCTTTGACGGGTAGTAATTGCCGGGCGGATGTGTTATAATATATTCGTAAAGGATTACGCAAAGGGAGGCGACGCGCCCTTGATTAAACAGATTTCCGTTTTTGTGGATAACACGCCGGGCAGCCTGGCGCAGTTTACGCGCATGCTGGGGGAAAAGCGGATTGATATGATTTCGCTTTCCATCGCCGATACGGCGAACTTTGGCATCCTGCGCGGCCTTGTGCGCAATCCCGAGCAGGCAGCCATGCAGATCAGCGCCGCAGGCTACACCGCCTGCGTCAGCGATGTGCTGGCTGTGGAGGTGCCTGATCGTCCCGGCGGGCTGAGCGAGGTGCTGCAAAAGCTGTCTGAGAACGGCGTGGGCATCGAATACCTGTACAGCTTTATGCGCGCGGCCGGCCGCCAGGCGCTGATTATCCTGCGTCCGGATGATGAAGAGCGCGCCCGGCAGACGCTGTCCGCCTGCGGCGTGCGGATGCTGACGCAGGAAGAGGTAGAAAGCCTGTGATTAGCGCCTATCCTGATAGCCGCGGCACCTGCGTGCGCGTGGATCTGCACGCGATTGCCCACAATGTGCGCGCCATCAGGCGCGAGCTGGGCGAGCAGGTGCAATTGATGGCCGTTGTCAAAGCCAACGCCTATGGCCATGGGCTGATTCCCGTGGCGCAGACGGCGCTGCAAAACGGCGCGTCCTGTCTGGCGGTCGCCATGCCTGAAGAAGGGCGGCGGCTGCGCGAGGCGGGCGTGCAGGCTCCCATCCTGGTGCTGGGCAATGTGACGGCTGCGGGCGCGGAGATTTCCGTGCGCGAAGGCCTGATTCAAACGGTATTCGATCCTGCGGGGGTGCGCTGCCTGCACAACGCCTGCGCGCGGCAGAATCAGCCCGTTCAGGTACACCTGAAGCTGGATACCGGCATGGGGCGCATCGGCGCGCGCGATGCGGATGAAGTACGTGCCGCGCTGGCTGCGTTGGCGGATGCGCCGCTGGTTCGCCTGACAGGCGCGTTTACGCACTTTGCCGATGCGGATAACCCGGACGACAGCTTTTCGCGCGAACAGTTTGCGCGCTTTATGCGCTTAACCGAAATGCTGCCTGCGGGGCTTACCCTGCACGCCGCGGCCAGCGATGCGTCGCTGCGCTTTCCCTGGGCGCGGCTGAACATGGTGCGCGAGGGAATCGCCATCTATGGTTGTCCGGCCGACGATTACGGGCTGCATCTGCGCCCGGCCATGCAGTTTGAAACGCGCGTCAGCTATGTCAAAGCCGTTGCTCCCGGCGATACGGTGGGCTATGGGCGCGCTTTCCTGGCGAATCGTCCGCTGCGCGTGGCCACGCTGCCGGTGGGCTATGGCGATGGGTATCCCCGCGCTTGCTCGGGCCGTGCAAGCGTGCTGCTGCATGGGCAGCTGTGCCCGGTGCTGGGGCGTGTGTGCATGGATCAGATGATGGTGGACGTAAGCCATGTGCCTGACGTCGCCGCGGGCGATACCGCCGTGCTCATGGGCAGCCAGCAGGGGGCGAGCATCACCCCGCAGCAGCTGGCCGAATGGGCGGGCACTATATGCTATGAGATCATGCTGTCACCGCACGCGCGCGTGCCGGTGATTTATGAAGATGAAGAAACAAAGGGGAAAAACGCCAATGCAGAGTAACGCCAAGAACAACAAAAAAGGCCCGCAGCCGGTATACAAGCCCTATCTGCGCGGCCGCGCTTTCAGCAAAACCGCCGTCAAGCGCTGCTGGCGCATCCTGGGCTATACGCTGATTTTTACCGTCCTTTACGTCATTGTGGGCAGTGCGCTGGCCTTTGATAATACCGCCCTGCGCGTGATATGCAACGGCGTAGTTTTGCTGATGGTGATGGGCCTGATGTATAACGACGGTGCGCGCATGGGCGAAAGCGATACGGCATTTGCAGAGATCGCCATGAACCGCAAAAACGAGGGCAAAAACGTGCCCGGCAGTGAGCTGGATCGGTGCTTCCATCCCCTTAAGGGCTTTGTGACCGCTGCGTGCGGCGCCGCGCCCGTGTTTATCATCGCACTGATTTACGCCTTTATGGCGCAGAAGCAAACCTACTCCCTGGGCGTGCTGCCCTCCTGGGTATCCGCCTATGAAGAGCATGCCGATATCGGCGCGGCCCTGGCCTATTATCACCAGACCAGCGCTGTACAGTTGGCGGAGGTTCTGCGCGTGGCAGTGCGGCTGCTCCTGTTCCCGTTTGTCAATATCGCCGGCGCGAACAATGCGGACGCGCTGCTGCTGGTGGATCGGCTGTCGCCCCTGCTTTGCCTGCTTACCCCTGCCTGCTATGGCCTGGGCTATCTGCGCGGCCCGCAGCTGCGCGCGTTGGTGCACGGCAATATCCGCCAGAACAAGCGCAAGCACAACGCCAAGGAGCGCAAGGCCCGCGAGCAGCGCGCCAAGCAGATGGAGCAGAAGAACAAAAAGAAGGAATTGATCTGACCGCCCATGCGTATTATTGCCGGTGAAATGCGTTCGCGCACCATTCTGACCCCAAAGGGCACGGATACGCGCCCCACGCTGGATCGCACGCGCGAATCGCTGTTTAATATCATCGCCGCCTGGTGCCCGGACGCGCGGGTGCTGGATCTGTACGCGGGCAGCGGCGCGTTGGCGCTGGAGGCTATCAGCCGCGGCGCGCAAAGCGCCGTGCTGTGCGATAGCTCCCACGAGGCGGCGCGGGTGATCAAGGCCAATATCGAGGCTCTGCGCGTGCAGGATCGCGCGCGGCTGCTGCCCATGATGGACAGCCAGGCGCTGGCCCTGCTTGGGCGCGAGGGCGCACGGTTCGATCTGGTGTTTCTGGATCCGCCCTATCGCCTGGATACCGCACCGGCTTGCGCGCAGATGCGCAGCGTGGGCGTGCTGGAGCCCGGCGCGCTGGTGGTGATCGAGCATGCCGCCGCTGTGCAGCCCAATCCTGGGCCGGGCTACCGCATGACCGATCAGCGCAAATACCGTGATACCATGATTACATTCTATCGATACGAGGAGCAACAAGATGGCGGGACTGTGGATCTTTCCGGGCAGTTTTGACCCGGCCACGCGCGGACATGAGGATCTGATTCGCCGCGCCGCCGCGCTGTGCGATCACCTGGTGGTCGCCGTGCTGATTAACCCGGACAAAAAGGGCTTTCTGCCGCTGAAAAAGCGGCTTGAACTGCTGGAACGCATCTGCGCGGACATTGATAACGCCAGTGTGGAATCCTATAACGGCCTGCTGGCCGATTATGTGCGCATCAAGCAGGCAGACGCTGTGGTGCGCGGCGTGCGTTCAGCGGCTGAAATGGAAACCGAGCTGCCCTGGGCGGCTTTCAACCGCGTGCTGTACCCGGCCTTTGAGGCGGTATATCTGCCTGCCCGGCCCGAGCTGCGGGATGTGAGCAGCAGCATGGTGCGTCAGCTGGCGGCCTTCGGTGGGGATATCGCCCCGTTTGTGCCTGAGTGCAATGTGGAACTGATTAAAAACTACCTTACGCATCGCGTATAAAAGAACGGAGGGAAAATCATGGCGGAAATGCAAGTGTTCACCGTAATCAGCGAAATCAACAATCTGATGGAAACCAGCCGTAAGGTGCCCCTGAGCAATCTGATCATGCTGGACAAGCAGCGCATGGATCGCCTGCTGGATCGGCTGAGCGACAGCCTGGATCCCGATCTGGAAAAGGCGGAAAAGCTGCTGGCGCGTGAGCGTGAGCTGCTGGACGAGGTGGAGCGCCGCGCGCGTGAAACCAACGAAAAGGCCAGCCGCGAGGCCAACGATATGACGGCCAAGGCCAAAGCCAGCGCGGATGAGACCGTGCGCGGCGCTAAGGCCAGCGCCGATGAAACTGTGCGTCAGGCCACCGAGCATGCCAATCAGTTGGTCGCCGGCGCGCAGGAGCACGCCAACCGCCTGGTCAGCGTGGCGCAGACCCAGGCTGCGCAGCTGGTGGAGGAAAACGAGATCACCCAGCGCGCTCAGGCTCGCGCGGCGGAAATTACCGAGGCCGCGCAGCAGGAATGCGCGCGTCTGCGCCAGGAAACGCTGGCCAACCTGTCCCAGCTGCTGGAGCATGCCGATATCGGCATGAGCGCGCAGTTGGACGCGCTGCGCACCATGCGTCAGCAGTTGGGCGCGAGCTTCCCCCAGCAGACCGGCGCGGACTATAACCCTGCCGCCTACCCCGATAACAACGGCTACGGTGAGTAACATATCGGCTTGCCGCGGAGGCTCAACCTGCGGCTTGCCGCAATGACCATAGAACATAGCATATAAAAAACAGACGGCATACGCTATCCGTGCGGAAGCGTGCGCCGCCTGTTTTTATTATTCATTCCCATGCATCATAACTTTTGCGGAGAAAACGCCGTTTTGATAGGAAAATGTGCATGCGCCGTTTGTCTTTTCTGCGATGCGGCGGACGGACTGGACACCGATGCCGTTTCCTTTATGCTTGGTGGATTGAAAAACGCCGTTCTTTTCTTGGATGCTGCCGTCATAGGCGTTTTCAACCTGGATGAGCAGCAGACGGTTGGAATGCAGATAGACCTGCGCCCGGATCTGCCGCCGGGCGGGAGCGGTGCGCAGGCTGGCTTCCAGCGCGTTTTCCAGCAGGTTGGCCAGCGCAACGCTCATGTCGATTTCATTTACAGGGATCTGCATGGGCAGGTCGGCCTGCGCCTGGAAGGGGACGCCTTCGCGCTGGGCAAGGGCGCAATAATAGCCGATAACGCTGTCCGCGGCGCGGTTTTCACAAAAATGCACATCCAAATTTGGAATCCGTTCAACGGCTCCCGATATATATTCCTTTAGCTGATCCCACTGGCCGCTTTCCGCCAGTGCGGAAATCTGGTTGAAATGATGCCGCATGTCGTGGCGTGCCTGGCGCGCATCCTCGATGGCGGTTTTCAGGTTTTCATAGCGCTCCCGCTGCATGGAAAGAAAGTGGTTTTCCTGTTGTAGCCGGGCGTTGCGGTTCAGGCTGTTGGCCATCACCAGAAAGATGGCGATAAACCAGGCCAGCAGAAGCAAAAGGGCCAGGCTGATGATGATATAGCCCTGCAAAATCCGGCCGGTATACAGCGTTTGCCGGTTGTTGGGAATCATGAACAGATTGAGCCCGATAAAAACAATGGGTAAAATCCAGAATACATACCAGGTTTGGGCGAAGTTTTCATCCTCAATCATTTTGCGCGCGACATGTCTGGCCGGATAGCAGGCGATGGCCAGTGCCAGCCAGCACACGGCGTTATAGCATATACCCGTTTTCAGGCAAAACCACACTTCGTCCGCCGGGGCCTTATGCAGGGCGACGGCCGCGTCAAACGCGCGGGCCAGGCTGCCCAGGCAGGCGAATACCGCGCAGACCGATAGGGCAATCGTTCCGGACTTCCACAGGGAGATATGCAGCGTCCGGATATAAATCGCCGACGCAATGAGCGTAATCAGCGCCAGCGCCGGTGCGGTAGGCAGACGCAGCCGATAGCAAAGCAGCCCGCAGCCGATGGTAAGCGCCAGCATCAGGGGAAGCAGCCAGCGCAGCAGGCGCGCTACAGGCTGCCGCAGATAGGACTGCACGGGCACATAGGCCAAAAACAAGGCGGGAATAACGATTGTCAGCGATAAAACCGGCCGCAGCGCGTCCAGCATGCTCAATGCCCCCTTTGCAGCAGAAATACCATAAACGCCTGCCGGGCGCTTTTCATCAGCTCCCGGCTGAAGAACACCCGGCTGCCCTCATCCATAATAAAGGCGGTATCCTCAAAATCCGCCGCGTGCTCCAGATTGACAATCACGCCGCGCCCGCACACAAAGAAGCGCGCGTCCTGGCACAGCGGCGCAATGAAACTTTTGAAGGGCAGACGGGTGATCAGCGTCTTTTTAGCTGGGGTGTGGATATGAATCATGTGCGAAAAATGCTCGGCGTAGACAATGCTTTGATAGTTTAGGCGGATATCGCTGCCGCTGACCTTGATATCCATATATTTATCGGGCTGGGGGATACGGGCGAGCATTTCATCCGTCAGGCTGTCTATGTCCTTTTGCGTGAAGGGCTTGACAAGATAGTGCATCGCGCGCACCTGGAAGCCCTCCAGCGCGTGATCGGTGGACGTGGTGGTGAAGATCAGCAGGCAGTCGGGGTCAAACGCGCGCAGCGCCCGGGCGGTATCAATGCCGTTTGCGCCCGGCATGTAGATATCCAGAAAGGCAGCGGAAAAACGCTGCTTTTCGGCTGCCTGGATAAAGGCTTCGCCATTTGCATATTCGCAGATATCCGCCTGGACGCTGCGGCCGTTCAGCGCCTGTTCCAGGCGTTTCCGCAATAGCGCCCGTTCGTTGGCCAGATCGTCCACAATCGCAATCCGCATGCTCCGCGCCTCCCGTGTGCTGTCTTTTGCGTTCATTATACTACAAAATCCGCCCGACGGATATCTATCCTGAAATGAGATTTCGTGCTATTATCGCCCGTTTCGTGCCAAAGCGCTTGAAAAAGCCGCCGGCTCCTATATACTGAATGCGACAAGCGCAAAAGGCCGCTTCTGAAAGGGGGAAAGCTGTGTATCGAATCGCCGTGCTGGCAGATCAGGACGAGGCAAGAAAAGGCTATGCGGAGCAGATCGCCCGATTCTGCCAGACAAAAGGGCTGTTTCCGCAGATCGAAGGCTGTTCAAACCAGGAGCAGTTCTTTGAAAACGTGCAGAAAACCGCGCCGACCAACGCGGTGATCGCGCTGCCGGGCGTGGCGGGCTTAAACGCCGTGGAGCATCTTCGCTCCGTCTGCCCCGCGTGCGCAATCATCTGGTGCAGCGATCTGGACTTTTCGTTGCAGGCGTTTCGGCTTCGGGTGGAATACTTTATCCTGGAGCCCGTAAGCGCGGAGAGCTTTCAGCAGGGCCTGAACGTCTGGTTTGCAAACAAAGAGTTTTACGCAAGCGACCCAATCAAATGAAACAAATTAACGCTCAACGACAGAAGGAGGACATGAAAATGAAAAGGCTTTTCCGTTTTGCCCTGGCGCTGGCAACGATCCTGTGCCTGGCTGTGTCCGCGGCTTCCGCCGCCGCGCTGCCCGTCAAGGCGCTCAGCCCCAAGCAGGTGGATGTAAACCCCTATATGGCCAAGAGCGACGCCAATATCCATCATGACGGCTATAACACCGACAGCACGGACGAAGTGCTGCCCGTGGGCATTTATCCCGAAATCAACGTGTCCTATGAAACCACCAACGCCAACGCCTCCCCCGCGATTTATTTTGACAGCTATGGCCACGCGGTGGTGCCGCTGCTGGGCGGCATCGCCATCCGCGATCTGAACGCCGAGGAAACCAAGACGCTGGGCTATTTCTCCCCCAAGCAGCATGACGGCGGCGGCTACATGATCCAGAGCTCCTATACCTTCCTGGATCAAGAAAACCGCATCGTATGCCCCACCAGCAACAACCATGTGCTGATGCTGCGCGCCACCGACGAGGCGGGCAACGTGCTGCCGGAGTTTGAGAAGGTGCTGGACATCGACATCAAGGCCGCGGCCGAAACCGCGCTGGGCAAGGCGCTGGGGCAGAATCTTCTGTCCGTGGTGTTTGACTACGAGGGGAACCTCTGGTTCGCCACCGGCGGCTTCCGCATCTATCCGCAGCGCGCGCAGCAGGGCGTGATGGGCTATATCGCCCGCAGCGCCATCGACGCGATCCTGAACGGCGAAACCGTTGATCTGGCCAAGGCCGTTTATGTGTGCGATCTGCCTGCCGGCGAGGGCGCGGAAAACGGCATCGCCGCCTCCCGCGAGGGCGCGGTCATCCTGACCAACCAGAACTGCTACCTGCTGCGCGCTAACGAGGGCGTGGAGGTCGTATGGAAAACGCCCTATGAAAGCGCTGGCGCGAAGGTGAGCAAGGAGGGCGACAAGACCACCGGCGGCGGTCTGGCATGGGGCGGCGGCTGCTCGCCCACGCTGACGCCCGAACTGGTACTCTTCACCGACAATCAGGAAATCGTCAATCTGATCGCGCTGGATATGAAGACCGGCGAAGTGGTGGCCAGCATGCCTGTGCTGGACGATCTGCCCGAGGGCTATCAGGTGGCTGTAGAAAACTCCGCCATCGTATATGACGACGGCCAGGGTAAGGTGAGCACCATCGTGTGCAACTGGTTTGGCGCGGGCAACGCGGGTCTGGCTAATCCTGACAGCGACTCCTCCATCCAAAGCTACGCCAACATCTACGATATGAACTGGCTGACCAAGGGCAACAGCATGATCGCCCCCGGCGTGGAGCGCGTGGATACGATCAAGACCGAAAACGGCTACGAGATGAAGAGCGTTTGGAGCCGCAACGATCTGAGCGACACCTCGATTATGAAGCTGTCCACCGCCACCGGCTATATCTACGGCTATGTGCAGGATTTGACCACCGGCATGTGGCAGTACATCATCCTGGATTTTGAAACCGGCGAAACCGTGTTCACCATGGACGTATCCAACAAGTATGGCTACAACAACATGGCCATTGGCATGTACGCCGGCAACAGTGGCAACGCTCTCTATTGCCCCACCGGCTATCTGGAGCTGCTGCGCCTGCAGGATCGCTTCGTTTACCTGCCCGAGATGCCCTATCGCAAGGTGGATCTGGATCAGACTGCGCGCAACGTGCTTTCGCAGCAGCAGTTTGCCCAGGACGGCGGTGAAGGCAGCGTCGCCAGCTGGCTCAATACCGTGACGGTGTGCAGCGTGCATCCCAAGACCACCGTGGCCTTCCGCATGAACAACCTGTCCGGCAGCGCTGCCGAGCTCAAGGTGTATGCCTACGGCGCGGATGGCAAGCTGCAGCAGGTGGCACCCGAACTGTGGAAGATCACCGCTGAGGACGGACAGACCGTATCCGAACTGGCGGACGGCACGCTGTACGAGCTGCGCGTGACCGTGGCCGACGGCGGCAATCTGGATCTGAGCGAGACCGCTAAGGAAATCAAGGTTTCCGTTGTGATCGGGAAGTAAAAGCACAACACTTGGTCTGGCGTTACCCTGCACCAGACCGTTTTCAAAAAAACAGAAGGAGCGCCCTATGAAGCGTATCATCGCCGCCGCGGTTTCTGTTTTGCTGGCGTGCTCGTTTGCCCCTGGGCTTGCCGAAGACGCCCTGAATGCCGAAAAAAAGCCGGCCACTACGATTACGGAAGGCCTAAACGCCGCGGTTTATCAGCAGCTTGATTTCTCCGATGAGCGGGAGACGGAGTTTGCCCGCCGGGGACTGATTGCCGCCCCGGAAAGCCTGATCATCAAGGCCGAAAACGGCATGACGATCTGGTCGCAGGATGCATATAATTTTGTCCGCGAAGCCGACGACGTGCCTTCGTCGGCCAATCCCAGCCTGTGGCGCAATACGCAGCACAACGCGCTGTACGGCCTGTTCAAGGTGACGGACGATATCTATCAGGTGCGCGGCTATGATATTTCCAATATCACCTTTGTCCGCAGCCAGCATGGATGGATCATCATGGACTGCGCCAGCAGCCGCTACACCGCCGCAGAGGCGCTGAAGCTGTTCCGTGAGCATATGGGCGAGGCGCGCATCGTAGCCATCGTTATCAGCCATGCGCACGTCGATCATTACGGCGGCATCGAGGGGCTGATTTCTGCTGGGGACGCGGCCGATCCGTCGCTGCCGCTGGCGGAGCAGATTGCCTCCGGCAAAACCGCGATTATCGTACCGCAGGGCTTTGTCGATTCGGTGATGCGCGAAAATGTGTTTGCGGGTACAGCCATGAAACGCCGCGCAACCTATCAGTATGGCAGCTTTCTGCCCTATGGCGCGCAGGGCCGCCTGTCTGTGGGCATCGGCCTGACCGCCGTGCAGGGCGGCACAGGCTATATCGCGCCTACCTATGAAATCACCCAGCCGCTATGCGAAATGGAGATCGATGGGGTGCAGGCGGTCTTCCAACTGACGCCGGGCACCGAGTCGCCCGCTGAGATGAATACCTATTTCCCGCAGATGCAGGCGCTGTGGATGGCGGAAAACTGCACTGGCACCATGCATAACCTCTACACCCTGCGCGGCGCGGAGGTGCGCGACGCCAACGACTGGGCGCGCTATATCATCCAGGCGCAGACGCTGTTCACGGATGCGGAGGTGGTGTTCCAATCCCACAACTGGCCGCATTGGGGCAAGGACGTGGTGGCCGAATACCTGACCAATACCGCCGCTGTGTATAAGTTCATGCACGATCAGACGCTGCTGTACATCAACAAGGGCTATACTGCCGATGAAATCGCCGCCAGGATAGAGCTGCCCGAAGCGCTGGCCAGGGTGTGGTATACCCGGCAGTATTATGGCACGCTCAAGCATAACGTCAAGGCGGTCTATCAAAAGTACATGGGCTGGTACGACGCCAACCCGGTGAATCTGGATGAGCTGGCGCCCACTGAATACGCTAAGAAGTTAATGGAATACCTGGGCGATCCGGCCAAGGTGCTGGAAATGGCGCGCGCCGATTATGAAAAGGGCGAGTATCAGTGGGTGGCGCAGATTGCCAACACCCTGGTATTTGCCGATCCCGCCAACATGGATGCGCGCTATCTTTGCGCCGACGCGCTGGAACAGCTGGGCTATCAGGCGGAATCCGGCGCGTGGCGAAACGCCTATCTGGTTGCGGCCTTCGAGCTGCGCAACGGCACGGGCGCGTATCCGCAGACCGGCCGCATCGGTGCGGGCACCACCGCGCAGGGCATGGACGCGCAGACGATGCTGGACTATATGGGAATTATGCTGGATGCGGAAAAGCTGGCCGGTCAGTCCTTTACCGTCAATCTGAAGCTGGCGGGTGACGACAACTATCTGCTTAAGCTGCATCACGGTGTGCTGCTGTACTACAAGGGCGTCTCCGACGCGCAGGCCGACCTGACCCTATCCACCGTCCGTGCGGGCATTCTGGCGATGGCGAACGGCGATCAGGAGAGTATTGAAAAGCTCGTCATCCTTGAAAGCGGCGACCAGGCGCTGCTTGCGGCCCTTTGCGGCAGCATGGCCGTGCCGGAACTGTACTTCCATATTGTTGAACCATAAAGGAGAAAAAACATGAAGAAATTGATCGCACTGATGCTGGCGCTGTTGGCTGCCTGGCCGGCTTGCGCCCTGGCGGAAAAGGAAAACGCCGATCTGTTTGCGGAGGCGCTGTCTGAAACCTGCCATGTGCAGGAAGGGCATTTTGAGCATATGGACACCATCGCACTGGCCAGCCAGGGCAAGCTGATCTCCTGCTTTGGCAATAATGCTGGCTCTGGGTATCTGGTGCCTATGATCCCGCCAGCGCCCAATCAGGAGCCTGCTCCGGCCACCGAAATGGGGCAGATGTCCTGGCCTGCGGAGGAGCCCTCTGCGCTTTATGATCCTGCCGCCGAGAACGCGCCCGCCAATCCCTATTTCAGCCCTGTGGGCTGGACGTATAAGCTGCGCCAGGATGAGGCGGTGGTGCTTGTGGGCACGCTGCCGCCCGCGTGCAAGTACTTTTCCCTGATCAACTATGTGTTTGCCTCCGCGGTGAAGCCGGGCAAGGAATACACCGAGCGCAGCTTTTTCAAGTATGGCAGCGCTGAAGCGGGCGTGTATCACCCGGTTTTTGCCAGCCTGGGCGAGCCGGTGAACATGAACAACATCCGCTATGCGGGCGGGGAAACCTGCTTCGGCGGTCAATTTGCCTACATTGCATCGGGCAATCAGAATACGGCGGAAGCCATCCGCGCTGCGCTGATTGAAGCGGGCTTTGGCGCGGGCATGATCAATATCGCTCCCTTCTATGCCGATACGCTGCGCATGGGCCTGGAAAAGGGCGCGGACGTGTTTACCATCCTGATGCGCACCTCCCAGCCGGAGGATGCGGCGGCTTTTGAGCAGTGGAGCACGACGCTTTCCGAATCGATGCGCGTGTATCGCGTTACGCCCAAGGCCGAAACGCCTGTGAATGCCTATGCCTATCCTGCGCTTACACCGCGCGGCACGGGCGTGCACGAGGTGCAGAGCCTGCCCGAAGCTGATAAGGCGTTGGATCAGATTCGCCAGAGCCTGATTGCGCAGTATGGCGGCGAGTACGACTATGAGGAGTTTACCGCCCGCATCGCCGTGCCCGAGGGCATGACGGGCTATCTGAACGATGAAAACGCCCAGGGTGATAACCGCGATACCAGCTATTTGATGACCAACGATTTTACTCTGAACTCCGACGAGGACTTTGTGGTGGTTTATGGTGTAAATCACGTTGCTGCTGGCAAGGCGACCTACGCGAACACCGTGCTCTATGCCCGCCCCAGACTTAACGGCATTGTCAGCCTGTATGATTCCATGTACGGGGATTCTGCGGCTGAATACCTGCCTGACGCGGACAGCAGCAAATACTATGTGCTCAAGATGGCGCGAACCGCGCTGGATAGCCATACCGCCGTCATTCCTTACAGCACCGACAACCCCAACGGGCGCTTCTATGGCGCGGATAACGGCACGCAGCTGCTCATCGCTTATCGCGCCTATGTGGAGCCTGAAACGGGCGTTGGCCCTTCGTATTATGAAATCGTGTATGATCGCGCGATTGTGTTCCATAAAAAATAAGCGATTCGCGAAAATTATACAGTTTCAAAGGCGGTTGATTTATTCAGCCGCCTTTTTTGTCAGAATACGGATCAATATGCAAAGATTTACAATTGAACTTTTGACATTCTTTCCATGATTTGATAAAATGAAGACGCTATCTCATCCCAAACGCCTTTGATCAAAAACCCTGAAACGGGGGGATTGTATGAAAAAGACGAAAACATAGTCGGAAACCTCCTGCAGCGACAGCGAGCTTTCGTGGAGGCGTTCCTCCATGCAGCGGATGGCCTCGTCAACCAGATAGCCGTAGCCCGATTGCTTGACGGACAGCGCTTCCAAGCGTTCCAGATATACGTCCAGCAGGGATTCAAGCGACGCAGCGCAGCGCATGCGCGCGTATACATCTGCATCCGCGCGGGAAGCATAGTCTGCCTCCTGCCGTTGTAGCAGATGCTCAAAAAGGGTGCGCGCCTGCGCGGGCGCTGTGCGCGTGCTCAGCAGAAAGGGTACAACCCGTTTCCGGATGTAGGCTTGAATTGGGGCGATGCTCAATCCCAGCGCCAGGATATCCCGCAGCCACGCGCTGCTCTGCGCGGGTGGTAGAACGGAAAAAGCGGTTTCCTGCGTGGGAAAAACGGGCGGCAGCGGTTCATAAAAGCCGTTTTCCAGCGCGTGCAGGTTTTTGCCGTGCTGTGCGCGGTAGGTGGCTTCGTCTGTTACCGGGCCTCCGAGAGCGAAATGAAGAAAATGAGGGATGCGGCCCGCATGCATCAGCGAAAGGAGCCGTCCCTGGATTTCCCGCAGCGGACGGCGCAGAAGCAGCTCGAAATCGCATTTGTCCATGCGTCCTCAATGCTCGTATCCCGCAGAAAGGCGAGGATGGCAGGCTGCGCGGGCGCGTAAGGAGCCTTGGAGAGCAGCACGCAAAGCTGAATGGCAAGCCAGAAATCCATCCAGCGGGCCAACCAGCCCGGCGAGCACCACACTGTCCTTGCCCTGTCGGTCAATATACGCATATCCACGCAGACGTTCGCACAGCTGTTCAAGCGTTTCCGTGCAGCGCTGCGCGCCGCTGATATCGCCAAACCACAGGCGCGTTTTATCTGCCAGCAGACGATTGCTCAGCGCGCCCGCCTGTTCAAAAGGCGGCAGGGCGGCGAGGACAGCGGCATCGTTGGTCAGCACTGCCTGGGCAAAGCCGCGCTCGTCGCCGCAGGCAATGTGCAGCGCCGTATCCTGCACGGGTACGGGGGCGACGGGCACAATCGCGCCCACGCACATTACGTCCGGGGCCATCCGCGCGTAGTTGAACACATCCTGATCCATGGACAACGCCTTGCCGCATACCAACATGTTATCGATTTCCCTGGGCAGCAGGGCGCGAAGAGGCACGGGCGCATAGCGCGGCGCATCCTGCGCGGGCAGAAGCCTCAGCCGTCCGGCCGGGTGGAAGCTGCGGCCGTGCGGATCGTGCAGGCAGCGTTGAATCTCCTTGGACAGGCTATCCTTGCCGGGATCGTCCAGCGTGCCCTGATCCAGCCGCTGATAACCCGCGTGCGCGCTGTCGCACATGCGCCACTGGCTGTAATTTTGCGTGCGGCCCGTTTCGTGGTCGCCAAACGTCATGGCGCAGCCCAGCCGCTGCCGCCAGGCTTCCCATCCCGCCTTGGAATGAACGGCCTAGCTGCCTGCTGCCTCCTCACCCAGCGCGTAATATGGCGTGCAGAGCGTAACCTGATGCCCCGCCTGCACGCTCGCCGTGGATCCGCCTAATACCAGCACACGCATGTAAAAATCGCCGTTGATTTTTTCATCCAGCACAGAAAAATCCTCAATTTGAAAATCGGCGCTTACAAACAGATAATCCAGAATGGCTGAATACTTGCCAAAGCCATGGACGGAGCCCTTCGCGCCGTATTCCGTCGCTACGCGCGTATCCTGATAGCTCGCGGCGTTTATCTGGGTCTCCAGATCTTTATTATAGCAATTTTTCGAGGCGGAGGCCGGATCGTTGTCTGGCCGGGCGTTGAAATCGCCCATGATCAGAGATGAAGCTTCGGGGTGTGCCTGCATGACCTGCGCGGCTTTTTCAAGCAGATACTGCGTCTGCAGCGCGCGCACCTCGTCGGCGGCTGCGCCCATGGGATCGTGCAGATGGGTGCTGAATACATATACGGACTGCTCCGTCTCTTGATCCAGCAGCAGCTCCCAGGTGCAGTTGCGCATGTAATGGTCCACAATGCTGAGGGCATGTCCGGCGTATCCGTCAGCCAGAAAACGCCCTCCTTCAGCAGCTCAAAGCGGCTTTGCTTATACAGGATCGCGGTATAGCCCCCTGCGCGTCGGGGTTGATTTTGACGGCCGCCGTATAGCCGTAGCCCGTGTCCTGGGGATAGCTTTCCAGCAGTTCCTGCCATTACGCCCTTGGCCTCCTGCAGGCCGACCACATCGGGCGCGTATTGAGCCAGCAGCGTTTTGAACAGCTCCGACCGATGCGCGGGGGACAGCGCCGGATCCGCCAGATCCTTGCTGCTGGGCGCGCGCAGATTTTGGCACATCACGGTGTAACCGCCGCTTTCTTCGGCGCTTGCTAGTGCGCAGAGACCCAGCAAAAGCATCAGACAGGATAAAAATAAAAACGAGCCTTTCATCAAACTCCCTGCTTTCTATGTATTTCTAAATATATATAGACCATAATTTGCATTTTTGCTATGCATGCAATCCATACAAATGTCATAGAATGCGGGGTGTTGCGCACAGCCGCCTTCGTCTGCCGGGGTCAGAAGCAACACGGCGAAAAAATGCCGCCCGACGGGCGGCAAGGATAAAGCCTGCATCAGCGATATAACAGGCAGACTGGCGGCCGGAAAGCCCTGCGCAAGGCTTATTCTGCGCTCTTGACGGGCGATTCCAGATAGAACTGCCCGTCGGGCTCCTGAATAAAGTAGCGGTCGTCCGCCCACTGCTCTTTGAATGGGAAGAAATAATGGACGTATCGGGTTTCATCTGCGTGCTCATGCATGATGCCGACTGAGCGGTGGTATTTCATTACATCATAAATGAAATCATTGTCAATCCCATAGGACTCGTCTTCACGAGCAAAGTGTTTTTTAACATCGGTGATTTCGCCATAGCCGCTTTCAGAATACAGAACATAGCCTGTATTTTCATGGAAGCCGAAGCCTGTGAAGCGCAGATTGGGGAAGCGCTGGAAAATAGCCATGTCGGCCCTCCGGACAATTGCCGCCGCAACGCCATTGCCAAGATCGGCCAAGGAGTCGTCTCGAATTGGGTATACGCTCATCAGCGCATAGATATCTTCAATTCGGCCGCGGCAGTGCAAAGGAGCGTATGTCGTGCCATGCAGACAAGGTAATCTGTACGAAAGGCTGCACAAGGGAGAATCCGACTTTGGCTTCATCCGGCTGTATTCCTCGGGTGTAAGCGGCTGCTTGAGCCATTGTCCCTGCTGCTTTTCATGCAGTAAGGGCGGAAGGGCGGAAAGCAGCATATCCACAGTGACCGGGCGAATCTTATAGCCGATCTTCATCTGCTGGATGATCGTATCAAGGCTTGTCATATGAACATCATTTTCATGTGAAGCAAAGATGACGCAGTATTCCCGATCAATAGGCTTTGCGTTCCAGTCCTTATTCTGTTCCCATACGCCGCCCATGTCCGTTATGCTTTTGTCAATATGCTCCTTAACGATGGAAGTGCATGAAAATGAAGTCCAGATAAAGCGAACATCCTTAATCTGAATGGGGGTATGGCGATCAAGCAGGATGTCCAGCGCAGACGCAGGGTGGACGTAATCTGCCGACCGCTGGGCGGCGGCAGCGTTGATCAATGCAAGCTGCTCCTGGGTGTAGACGGTTGAGGGGTCTCGCGGCTCCGCGCCTTTTTCCCAAGCGGTAAGGAAGAAGTTATCCTTGTAGTAGCCTGCGCGCAGATTGTGATCGCGATTGTAAGCGTACCATGCACGCTGAAGCTGCTGCAGGGAAATGACGTGCACCTGAGCGCCTGTGTTGGTTGTCACCTTGTCATATTCATTGAAAAGAATGGGATCGACATTTTTGTTTTCACTGATTACAAAATAGCTGACCTTATCGGAAAAGTGCGTATAGACCCTGCCGTGGCACCGTCTGATTTCGGTGATGATAATATTCGTCAAGCTGCCGAAGGCTGTATCGATTACAAACCCATGGCGCTCAAACACAATGTCCGCGTCTTCCTCGATGGCGATTGCGCGGCGTCTTTCTTCCAGCGCTAGTTGTCGTCCATAAAGGCTTCAAACAGCGTCAGCGTCTGCCCGTTGTAATCGCCGGGGTAAAACAGCACGACCGGTACGTCGTCGAAGACATGCTGCAGATTATTGAGGATGTTGTGACTGCGCATATAGGGAAATACGCGCCCCACGCCGGAGATCATCACCACATCGCCGGTCTGGTGATCGGGGTATTTCATGCGCTCGATATAGGCCTCCGGGGGCGCGACGCGCTGGATCTGCCTGAGCATAAAATCCGCGCCGTGCTGCACCTCCATCTGCGCAATGCGATCCAGGATGCGGCGCTCCCGGCAGATATCCAGCAGGATGTCGTACAGATCATACGCGATCACCCGGCAGGCGCCGTTTTGCCCGTTTTCACTGGCGGCAATGCTGTGTAGAAAATGCCGAACCGGCATTTCCTCGTCGGGGCGGTAGGCAAACACATACAGACCCACCTCGTTGCTGAGTCCTTTGTTGCTTAAAAACGCTTCGTCATGCAGCTTTTCGCGCAGCGCGTCAAGCCGTGATAATATATTCTGCAATGCTGTCACCTCAGTCGATCACATTGAACGCCGGCAGAAAGCGCTGCATGCCCGCAGCCCTTAAGGCGCGTTCAAATTCATCTGAAATCTGTACGGGGCAAAGCCTGGTGCTTCCGATCTTTTCCAGATAGCCGTTCTCGCGCAGCACGTTCATCAGCACCGATTTGATGCGCTTGACGGTTTCCGGGCTCCAGGCGGCGACGGCCTCATCCTTTTCGCCCAGGCACGCAAAAAACACGTTTACGTCCTTGGACGTAAGCGTCAGATCAAAAGCGCGGTATTTTTCGCCGATAACGTCGGTCATAAACTCTGCCAGTAGCCTGCTCTGGCACATCATGGCGACCAAGGCGGCCTGCTTGGCCTGCTGCGTATCGCCCTGCGCCAGCATGTCAAGCAGCGCCTGGCTGCACGCAATGCATGCCAGACGATTGAGCGCGGCGCGGCAGTTTTTTGTGATCACGCGCTCCGTGGGATATTGAAACAGATTGTCCCGATATACTGTGTCCGTTATTTCCGCATTTGACAGGCCATTTTTGTACAGACGCGCGACGATGCGCATCTCCCGAAACATAAACTGCTCGCGGGTAAGAGAACCGTTGTACAGTCCCACATGCATCCTCCTATCGTTGATCCGATGACGGATAGCGGTGGCGGCGATTCGCTGCGCCGATAGGGGCTGCATTCCTAAATGGCATTTTCAGATCTTTTGCTGACGAGCCCGTTTGATATAATGCCTGTGCGATGGTTTTTCGCAAATTATCCGACTTTACGGCACGGGCAAAAGGGCCGACTGCTGCTGCCTTTTCTGCAGGGGCTTTACGGCTTTTGACGGCTTATTGCCGGCGGTCAGCAGGAGGCAAGCAGCGAAGCGGCGCGAATTTGCTGCTCCGTCAGGCTGTGCCCATAAAAGTCCAGCGTCGTCCTGGCCGATTCATGCCCCAGCAGCGCGCTGATGGTTTGAATATCCACGCCCAGCTCCATCAGCCGTGTGGCGAAGCTGTGACGAAGCGTATGAAAATGAACGCCGGTCAGGCCGACGCTGTGCAGCAGACGGCTGAATCGCCGCTGCAGCGTGCGCGGCTCGGCGGCGCGCGCGCCCTTTCCAAAGATAAAAGTCTCGGGCGACAGGCTGCCGGCGGCGAAGAAAGCCTCGCGTAGCTTTGAAATCAAAAAATCAGGAATGGGCAGCACGCGGCGCGAGCGCCTGGATTTGGGCATGCTGACCATCAGAAACGTGCTTTCATGGGCGGATGTCAGGGCATGCGCAACCCGCTGCGCCGTGCGTCTGACGGCGACGGTGCGTTTTTTCCAGTCGATATCCTGCCATTTCAGTGCGCATACCTCGCCCAAACGCATGCCTGTATACAGGCTGAGCAGGACGGGCAGGTTATTCTGCTTCAGCGCTTCCTTGCGCAGCATTTCCTGTTCCGGGCGACTGAGCACGCGCTGTTCAGCCTTTTCGGAAAGCTGGATTTTGATTTTGCGGCAAGGATTTTTTGCGGCCAACCCCTCCTCCTGGGCGCAGCGCAAAGCAGCAGATAAAAGGCGAAAAATCCCCTTTCTTGTGTTATAGGCCAGGCCGCAGGCCTCCAGCCGTCCGGCAAAGGCGTGTACGCAGGCCGGCGTTAGCTGCGAAAGCGGCACATCGCCCAGTGCCGGAATCAGATGCAAGTTGATCTGCCTGCAATAAGCCTGATAGGACGAGGGCTTCACCGTACCCATCAGTTCGTTTTCGCGCCAATAGCAAAGCCATTCCCGCAGGGTAACATCGCGGGCCGATGCGGCGCTTGCAGCGGCAGTCAGGAGCTCTGACTTCTTCTGCAGCAATCGTGTGCGCACCTGCGCGTACTGTCGCCCATAAACATATCCGAATCTGGTTTTGCCGGACGCATTCTTGCCGATCACATAGCGTCCCTCGTATCGGCCGTCCCGGCGCTTATAAATGTTCTCCCCATGTCTTGACATGCTTCGTTCTCCTTGCTCCATGAATTTTGCTGCTGATACTGAACGGCTGACACAATTGCCATTTTTGACGGCTTAGCTGACGGCTTACCCATTTCCGCGTCTTTGACGTGCTCTGCCGGCGGCACGCTTGCATGGCGGCGGTTCAAGCGCCGCCCGCGCCCGGCAAGCCTGCCGAAATCTGCCATAAAATTGCCATCGCAGGAGCCGATTATCTTGACATGGGAACGATTTCCACTTATAATATTATAGAAGATAGTCAGTGGCATTCCTCGCCGTTCATCAGTTTTAGCCAGCGTCGCAGAATCGGATAATTTGCGACGCTTTTATTCTGGCATAATCGCTTTGAGTTATTCCGCTTTGCTGCTTCGGTGCATGCGCGGCGTTGCTCCGCCGAGACTAAATGGCTGCCGAAGATAATAGAAACACCGAAACGGAGCCTGCTTGCCCCGCTTCGGCGTTCAATGATGTTCGATTTTTAGAATCAGGTCTTTTAATCCATATAGAATAAGCCGTTTTTGCTGTATTGCGTATTCTGTGTGATCTCGATGCCGAAATGATCAAAGATCACGCCGGCTCCGTCCATGTCGATCCAGCGCCGGTTCAATTCGTCCGCATAGAGGATGGTATGTCCCACGCAGGCAGGGTCGTTGAAGATGAAATAGGGCGTTTCGGCGTTTTGGCAGTAGCCAACGCAGATCACCCAATGCCCCTCAACGAGGTAGGATTCTGAATCAGAGGGGGCATCCAGATTATAACTGCCATCCTCTGCGGAAGACCAGGCTTGCAGCGGCATCAAAACGGGATGTCCCGCAGCCAGCTTTTGCAGCAGGTCGTCCAGGGATAGCTGCTGGGATGCTGTGAAAGCAACGTCATTTTCTTCCAAATATGCCATAATGGCGCTGGGCGGCGTGCCGCTTTCGGGCGTGGTGCCAAGCAGGTTTTCATATTGTGTCAGGTTCAGGTCGGCTGTATAGGGATCAAGCCAGTTCATCAGCATTTGTACGCAGGTGGCGCCGCAGGTATAATCGCCATATTGCCGCAGGGCCGGAAGATCGATGAACACGTCCGCGTCCGTCAGAGAGGAGACATAAAAAGACGTGTCGTCGGCATTGGCGTTGCTGCCGATTGGAAGCAGAAGAATGCATGAAAGCAAAAGCAGGGCTGTTAGGCTGAGAAGGCTGATTTTTGTTTCTTTCATATTTGGCTCCTTTGGCATATTGGGCAGAATGAGCGCACGGATCCGTTTGATTCTTCCCTATCATAGCATGCGGCGCAGCGCTTCGCAAGCCTTTTTGCAGGCATGGATTTGTTTACGCTTCATTCATTGCTTTGTCATTTTCTGGGGGTATGTTAAAATCGACCTTCAGAATAGGAGGAAGAAGAAATGATGCAGCTGAAAAAACTCGTTTGCCTGATGCTGGCGCTGGCACTTTTGCCTCTCAGCGCCGCGCTGGCGGAGGAGGAAAGCTATTTTACCGCGCGGGATTTGGCGCAGGATTACGATGCGAACAAGGCTGCGATGATTCAACTGCTTGATAGCGAAATTGCCGCAGGCACGGAGAGCGTGACCGTCAGCGGTACGACCGCAACGATTACGGCAGAGGGTGTTTACGTGCTGACGGGTACGCTGCAAAATGGGCAGATCATTGTGGACGCGCCCAAGGACGCCAAGGTGCAGCTGGTGCTTGATGGCGTGACCATTCATAGCGAAACCTCCGCTGCGATCTATGTACGCCAGGCCGATAAGGTGTTTTTGACGCTGGCGGCGGGCACGGAAAACAGCCTCTCCAGCGGCGATGCGTATGAGGCGATTGACGATAACAACATCGATGCAGCGGTGTTCTCCAAGGATACCCTGACGATCAACGGCGCGGGTGCGCTGACGGTTGCGTCCCCGGCGGGACATGGCGTTGCGGTCAAGGGCAAGCTGAAAATAACCGGCGGCAGCGTGCGCATTACCGCCGCCCGCCATGGCGCGACGGGCAAAAACGGTGTGTATATCTGCGGCGGAACGCTGGATATTACGGCTGGGCAGGATGGCCTGCACGCCGAAAATGATGAGGATACCACCCGGGGAATGGTGGTTATCAGCAGCGGCAGCGTGCGCATTGCGGCGGATGGAGACGGCATTGACGCGGGCGGCACACTGGAAATCACGGACGGCGATTTTGATATCGTCACGGGCGGCGGCAGCCAGAATGCGCCCGCTCATCAGGAGGAGCGCGGGGACCGCGGCTGGTTCGGCTGGCAGGATAGTGCGAGCAACTCCGCACAGGATACTGCCAGCGCCAAGGGACTGAAGGCCAGCGGCAGCGTGACGCTGACTGGCGGCGATTTCACGCTGGATTGCCAGGACGACGCGATTTACAGCAACGCCGATGTGAACATCGCAGGCGGGACGTATCAGATCGCCACGGGCGACGATGGCGTGCATGCGGATGAAAACGTTGCGATATCAGGTGGAACGATTGTCATCAGCACCAGCTGCGAGGGGATCGAGGGACAGCGCATCGAAATCTCGGGCGGCGAGATCGACGCGACTGCCTCAGACGACGGCCTGAACGCTGCGGGCGGCGACAGTGGCGACGATACGCGGCGCAGCTTTATGCAAAGCAGCGGCAATAACGAGCTGATTATTTCCGGTGGATACATTGTAATCGACGCGGCGGGCGACGGATTGGATTCTGACGGCAATTTGACTGTAACAGGAGGAAATGTATATGTATATGGTCCTGAAAGCAGCAATAATGGGGCTCTTGATTTTGATGGTACGGGCACGGTTACGGGCGGCGCGGTGGTCGCCCTGGGCGCGTCGGGCATGGCACAGAACTTCGACGATTCCTCCTCGCAGGGCTCCATACTGGCGTCCTGCTCCACCCAGGCGGCGGGCACCGTGGTAACGCTGCTGGATGCAAACGGCAACGAGCTGATCTCCTGCACGGCGAAAAAGAGCTTTTCTTCGGTGGTTATCAGCTTGCCTGAAATCCAGAGCGGCCAAACCTACACGCTAAAAATCGGCTCCGCCACCCAGAATATCACGATGAACGGGCTGATCTATGGCAGCGGGTTTGGCGGTTTCGGCGGGGGAGGCAGATGGCGGCCATGAGCAGGGGCGCGAAGGTGCTGTATTGCGTTTATCTTGCGCTGCTGATGGGCTTTACCGGCTTTGTGACGCTGGATACGTTTGTGATTGCGCGGGTGGAAACCACGCTGGAAGCGCCTCAGACGACGCAAACGCCAAGCGTTGCCAGCGCGGAACCGACCATTACTGAGAATAGCTATCAGGATGCGCATATTTCCATTCAAATTGATACCCGCCGGTTGGACGATACGACCGTCTATATTGCTGATGTGACGCTATCCTCCCCGGAGTATTTGAAAACTGCCCTGGCGCAGAATGCATATGGCAAAAACGTGACGGAGACGACCTCCGCCATTGCTGCGCGGCAAAGCGCCATCCTGGCTATTAACGGCGATTATTATGGCTCCCGCGAACGCGGCTATGTGCTGCGCAACGGCACGCTGTATCGCAGTACCGCCGCGGCTGATCAGGAGGATTTGGTGATTTTTTCCGACGGTTCATTCGCCGTCATTGACGAAGGCAGCATCTCGGCGGATTCGCTGCTGCAGCAGGGAGCGATGCAGGTGCTCTCCTTTGGCCCGGCGCTGGTGGCGGATGGCGAAATCACCGTATCGCAAAAGGATGAGGTGGGCAAGGCCATGGTCAGCAATCCACGTACGGCCATTGGCGTCGTTGCGCCGCTGCACTATTTGTTTGTTGTGTCGGATGGCCGCACCAGCCAAAGCGCAGGCCTGTCATTGTATGAGCTGGCGCAGCTGATGCAGTCGCTGGGCGCGCAGACAGCCTATAATCTGGATGGCGGCGGATCGTCCGCCTTGTATTTCAATGGTACGGTCGTCAACAACCCCACCACCAACGGCAGGCGCATCCAGGAAAGGAGCGTGAGCGACATTGTCTACATCGGCTACTGATATAAGCCGGGCTCGGATAAAAAGGCTGGGATGGCGCTTTCTGCGGATCAGCTTTGCCTGCGCAGCGTTCTCATTTGTTTATGAGTGCTTTAGCCATCAGGTTTACGCGCGCAGCATGATTCTTGCCTTTTTATATCCAATGATTGGCGGCACACTGCCATGCTTTGTGATTTCACGCCTGCGTCGCCTGCCGAAACCTTGGACGCTGTATGCTTGGCGCGCGGGCGTGATGACCGCCATGGTCGGCAGCCTGATGCGGGGCGCGCTGGAAATTTACGGCACCAGCAACCGCCTGACAGCCGCTTATTCCATGCTGTGCGGCGCGCTGTGCCTGGCAGGGGCGCTGGGATATCTGATTGCTGCGCAGAAGATGATGTGAGCGGGGGAAGATCGCACGCTTATGCAAGAGTATCGCAAGATCCATGATTTTGCGGTACTTTTTATTTTAACGTTTTAACCAGCGCTAACAACGGCGAATGATGCAACATTCAGAAAATGAATATGCAACATATAGATATTGCAGAAGGCTGGATTTTGACCGTATAATGCAAATGTTATAGCACAAATGTTACGCCTTGTGGGAGGAACGGATTTATGGCTAAAATCGTCTTTATGGGAGCGGGCTCCAGTGTTTTTGTCAAAAATGTAGTGGGCGACTGCATGCTGTCTCCCGTGCTGAAGGACAGCGAATTTGCCCTGTATGATATCGATCCCGTTCGTCTGGACGATAGCCGCAGGATGCTGACGGCACTCAACAGCAATATGGGCGGCCATGCGGTGATCACCGCCTATCTGGGCGTGGAAAACCGCCGTGAAGCGCTGCGCGGCGCATCCTATGTGATTAACGCCATTCAGGTGGGTCTGTATGAGCCCTGCACGGTAACGGACTTTGAAGTGCCCAAGAAGTACGGCCTGCGCCAGACCATCGGCGATACGCTGGGCATTGGCGGCATCTTCCGTGCTCTGCGCACCATTCCCGTGATGCAGGATTTTGCCGATGATATGGCTGCGGTTTGCCCGGACGCGTGGTTCCTCAACTATACCAATCCCATGGCCATGCTGACCGGCTATATGCAGCGCTACACCCCCATCAAGACGGTGGGCCTGTGCCACAGCGTGCAGGTGTGCGCCAAGCGGCTGCTGGCTGGCCTTGGCATGGAATATGATCCGACCATCCGCACGCTGATTGCGGGCATCAATCATCAGGCTTGGCTGCTGGATATCCGCGATAAGGACGGCAACGACCTGTATCCCGAAATCAAGCGCCGCGCCCTGGCTCGCACGGAAAAACATGAAGACATGGTGCGCTATGAAATTATGAAGCGCTTTGGCTACTATGTAACGGAATCCAGCGAGCACAGCGCCGAATACACGCCCTATTTTATCAAGGATAAGTATCCCGAGCTGATCGAGCGCTTCAATATCCCGTTGGATGAGTATCCGCGCCGCTGCATCAAGAACATTGAAAAATGGGCCACGCAGCGCGACGAGCTGACCAACAATCCCAACCTGCGCCATGAGCTGTCCCGCGAGTATGCCAGCCATATCATGGCCGCTATGGAAACCAATACGCCCTACAAGATCGGCGGCAACGTGATCAACACGGGGCTGATCACCAACCTGCCGCAGAACGCCTGCGTGGAGGTACCCTGCCTGGTGGATGGCTCAGGCGTAACGCCCTGCTATGTGGGCGATCTGCCTGAGCAGTGCGCGGCGCTGAACCGTACCAATATCAACGAACAGCTGCTGACCATCGAGGCCGCCAAGACCCTGAAGAAGGAATACATTTATCAGGCTGCGCTGATGGATCCGCATATGCAAAGCGAATTGTCCATTGACGATATCGTGGCGCTGTGCGATGATATGATCGAGGCTCACAAGGGCTGGCTGCCTGAGTATCACTAAGCGAATCAAACGGAAACGCATGGCGTTTCCGGGTTGAGATAGACCGTTTAAAAAACGAAAGGAAGGCAACGAAACATGAAAAAGATCCTGGCTCTGCTGCTTGCGCTGGCTCTGCTGCTGCCCACCGTGGCGATGGCCGAGCTGAACCGCGTCTCCGAGGAACCCGTGGAATTCACCTTCTGGGCCGCGTACAACCCCACCTTCCAGACCGATTGGGAAAACATGAAGTGCTGGAAGTACCTGGAAGAAGCGACCGGCGTCCACATCAAGTGGGAGCTCTACACCCTGAACGAAATGAAGGATAAGCTGGGCATCACGCTGGCTGGCGGCGATCCCTCTGTGCTGCCGGACGCCTTCTTCCGCTGCAATATCACCGATACGCAGCTGAAAAAGTACGGCCCCGAAGGCATGTTTCTGGATATCAGCAAACTGGTTCGCGAGTATGCCCCGAACCTGTGCCAGAAGATGGACGATATGAACGCCTGGGGTTCCATGCTGGATCCTGAGACGGGCGCGCTGTATGCCACCCCGACCCTGAAGGACAGCATCTCTTCCCGCATTCTGCCCAACTTCTACTTCAACAAGCACATGATGGAAAACGTCGGTTGGACGACCGGCGCGCCCAAGACGACCGATGAACTGTACGATCTGCTGGTGCTCATCCGCGATAACGACGCTAACGGCAACGGCGATCCTGGCGACGAAGTGGGCATCACCTCCAACAGCCTCACCCGTATTATGAACCTGTTCTCCGGCGCGTTCGGCATCAACAACCGCGGCCGCGAGGATCTGTGCGTGGATGCCGATCCTGCCGATGAGACCAAGGTGCGCTATGTATACACCACCGAAGAATACCGCAAAATGCTGTCCTACCTGAACAAGCTGTACACCAACAACCTGATCGACAGCAACATCTTTTCTCTGAAGACCTCCTCCATGGTGGCTTTGGGCAGCCAGAACCAGATCTTCGGCCTGGCCTATCACTCCCTGGCGGCTGCTGGCATCGATGAAGCCGACTACATCGGCATGGACGAACCCATCCAGGGCCCGGATGGCTACAAGGCCTGGAATACCACCGACAGCGGCATCTACAAGGGCGCTTTCGTCATCTCTGCCAACTGCAAGCAGCCCGAAATGCTGGTCAAGTGGATTGACAACCTGTACACCTACGAAGGCAGCTTGCTGATCAACTTCGGCAAAGAAGGCGAAGATTGGCACTACAACGAGCAGCACCTGCCCACCTGGAACGATTATATCCTGGATCAGGTGAACGAAAACACCAATTACGACCTCGTTACCGCTCAGGTGTCCTGCTATGCCTCCGGCAACGTGCCCTGCTGGTTCACCGATGAAACCTTCCCCGGCGCGCAGTGCCGCGGCCTGGGCTACGAAACCTCTCAGAAGCTGGCGCCCTACACCAACCAGCAGGCTTGGCTGTTCAACTTCACCATCGAGGAAGCGGAAGAAGTGTCTGCCCTCAAGGCTGATATCAACACCAACTGCCATGACGTTTGGCGCGCTGATTTCATCAAGGGCGCCAAGGACGTTAACGACGACGCCGTTTGGAACGAATATGTGCAGCAGATCGAAAGCCTCGGTCTGGAAGACATGATGTACCTGTATCAGACTGCGCTGGATCGTATGCTCGAGACGAAGTAAAGCAACCGTCGATCGGGGGCACATGTCGCGCTGTGCCCCCGATCTCCTTATAATCCTGACGCCGTAAACAAGGAGCTTCAAATCATGACTACAAATTTGAAAGTGCCCGGCCGGAAAAGCTGGACGCAGCGGCTGAGAAATGAAATGGCTGCCAACTGGCAGCTTTATCTGCTTGTGCTTCTGCCGGTCGTTTATCTGATTCTATTCCACTATTGGCCTATGCTGGGCGTGCAGATTGCCTTTAAAGATTTCAAGCCGACCAAGGGCATCTGGGGTAGCCCGTGGGCTTCCTCCCGCGGCCAGGTGAATGTGTTCAAGCACTTTCAACGCTTCCTGCGCTCGTCCTATTCGCTGCAGATTATCGGCAACACCATCAGCCTGAGCCTTTACTCGATGCTGGCCAAATTTCCCTGCTGCCTGCTGCTGGCGCTGATGATGAACGAGCTGCGCAGCACGAAGCTCAAGAAAACGGTACAGGTTATTACCTATGCTCCGCACTTTATTTCCACGATTGTCGTCGTGGGTATTATGCAGCAGATGTTTGCCGCGCCCTCTGCCCTGATGCGTTCGGGCGGCGTGGTGAATATGCTCATCGGCATGCTGGGCGGCGAGCCCATTCCCTTCATGGAAAGCGCCTCCGCTTTCCCGCACATGTACGTCTGGTCAGGCGTGTGGTCCAGCGCCGGCTGGGGGTCCATCATCTATCTGGCCACGTTGTCCAATGTCGATCCGCAGCATTATGAGGCGGCCACGCTGGACGGCGCAACCAAGCTGCAAAAAATCTGGTATATCACCCTGCCTGTGCTGATTCCCACCGCGGTTACGCTGTTTATCCTGGACGTCGGCCATGTGATGAACGTAGGCTTTGAAAAAGCCTACGCCATGCAGAACGACCTGAACCGCACCTCCTCGCAGGTGCTGGCTACCTATGTGTATACGCAGGGCATTAAGGATGGCAACTATTCCTTCTCCACCGCCATCAGCCTGTTTAACTCTGTCATCAATCTGGTGCTGATTTGCACCGTGAACTTTATTAGCCGTAAAATCTCCGAAGTGAGCTTGTGGTAAGGAGGCGCGATTTGTTATGACTACCGCGAAAAAAACTTCCTCGACCGCTATCAAGCGCATTCGGGGAGACGTGGTTTTTGATGTTGTCAACGCCAGCATCCTGATCGTGATGATGCTGGTGGTGCTGTATCCGCTGATTTATGTGGTCAGCTGCTCGGTTTCGTCGCCGCTGCTGGTGGTGCAGAGCAAGGTGGTGCTTTTCCCCAAGGGCATGACCAAGGTTGCCTATGAGCACGTGTTTAACAACTCCCTGATTCTCAGCGGCTATGGCAACACCATTCTATACACCCTGATTGGCACCAGCATCAACCTGGTGATGACCATCATGGCCACCTTCCCGCTCTCGCAGAAAACCTTTGGCGCGCGCAAGGGCATCACGTTCCTGTTCACCTTCACCATGCTCTTTTCGGGCGGCTTGGTGCCCACCTTCCTGACTGTGCAAAGGCTGGGCCTGATGGATACCGTGTGGGCGCTGGTGCTGCCCGGCGCGATCAGCGCATGGAACATGCTGATCATGAAAAACTATTTCCAGACCTCTATCCCGGGCGAATTGTACGAGGCTGCGCGTATTGACGGCGCGGACTGGATGACCATCCTGCTGCAATTGGTGCTGCCGTTGTCCATGCCCATCGTGGCTGTGATGATCCTGTATTACGGCGTTTCGCATTGGAACTCCTATTTCAGCGCTCTGATCTATCTGCGCGATCGCATGCGCTATCCGTTGCAGCTGATCATGCGCAGCTATTTCTCCGGCAATGACTTTGCCGAGCAGGGCGGCGGCGGGGAGGATACCGCTACGGCGCTGCTGCTGACGGAAACCATCAAGTACGCGCTGATTGTGATCGCGTCCTTCCCCATGCTGTGCCTGTATCCGTTTATGCAGCGCTTCTTCGTAAAGGGCGTTATGCTAGGCGCGGTCAAGGGCTAAAGCAGGAGTTTGCCGTGCGCATGGCGAAATAGCTGGGGCGATAAGGAGGCGGAAGGATGGATATTCTGCTCAGACGCAGCGGCTATATGGCCTGCGAACCCCGGCACAGTTTCGGCCCGATGGCGCATGAGTGCTTTCTGTTTCATATCATCCTTTCCGGCTGTGGCTTTTTTGAGCAGGAAGGAAAGCGCTATGTTCTGCATACCGGGCAGGGATTCCTGATCTGGCAGGGCAAAACAGCTTATTATGAAGCGGACGCCCATGATCCCTGGACGTATGCCTGGCTGGGCTTTCGCGGGGCGGATGCGCTGCGGATGATTGCTGCCATGGGGCTGAGCGAGAGCCATCCCATATGGGAAATGAGCGGGGATGAGCAGCTTCAGCGCTCCTATCAGCGCATTCTGCACGATATCCCCAAGTGCGCGGACATCGTATCCATGCGCTCCATTATTGCGGGCGATATGCTGAATTTTCTCTCCTGGGCGGGGGAAACGAGCATCAAGGCTTCCACCCTGTCCATGCGCTATTGCGATCAGGCCGCGGCGTACATGCGCTCTCACCTGAATCAAAAGGTCACGGTGGAGCAGTTAGCAGCGTTCATTGGCCTTAGCCGGTCGCAGCTCTTTCGAGCGTTTAAAGAGGTCTACGGCAAATCTCCCCGCGAAATGCTGGCCATTATTCGCACGGAACAGGCGCAGTATATGCTGCTGAATACTTCGTTGCCGTTGGAGCAGGTGGCGCTTTCCTGCGGGTATGCAAACGAATCGCACTTTTGCGTGTCCTTTAAGCGCGAATGTGGCTTTTCGCCCATGGAGTTTAGAAAGACGCAGAGCGACGTTCTGCTGGATGAGTAAACGTAAAACAGAGATAAAAGGGTCGCCCTTCCTGCTGCCTGACGGCGCGTGGAAGGGCGACCCTTTTTGTTTTTTGCAGGCGGAGAGCCTTATTCTCATCGGAAAAAGCGGATGGCCATTTTGCATCACCCGCGGCATGATTTCCAGCGGCAGCGTTGTGCCGGATGAAGGAGCGGCCCTGCGGCGATAAAATGAGGTATTTAAAAATCAATTGGAAAAATAATCCTGCAATGCCTGGGCGGCGGCCTGCTCGTCCGGGCCGTCGATCACAGCTTCCAGGGTTTCCTGCTGGATATAGCCCAGCGACAGGATGCCAAGCAGGGATTTTGCGTTGATGGTGCGGTGCGCGTCGCACAGCAGCACCGAGGATTCATAGCGGGAAAGCATTTGCGCAAAGCGCGCGGCGGTTTCCTGCGTAAAGGGGCAATTATGCTTGAGGGACAGCTTCAGGGTCATCATTTTGATCATCTCCATTAAGTACGGGCGCGCCGGAGGCTTGCGCATACTGCATTATTTTTCGTAGTCTGTGGTTTACGCCGGATTTGCCCAGCGGCGGATCCAGCATTTCACCCAGCTGTTCCAGCGAGGCGTCGGGGTTCTTCAGGCGCAGCTCCGCCGTTTCGCGCAGGGCGGGAGGCAGGGCGGCAAGCAGGGAACGCGCTTCTAAATATTGCAGCGCGGAGATCTGCCGCTGGGCGGCGGATAGCTGGCGCAGCATGTTGCTGTGGTCGCAGTTGGTGGCGCGCAGCACGCTTTCATGCAGGCTGCGCTGCGCCAATATGTTTTCATAGTGCATCATGGCGCGGGTAGCGCCCATAAGCCCCAGCAGGGTGGAAATCTGCCCGCTGCGCTTGAGATACACAATGTGCGCGCCGCGGCGCTGCATGATGGCGCAATCCAATTCGCACCGGGTAAGCAGCTGAGACAGCGCCTGCGCGCGGGGCTCGCTGTTGCATACAAATTCCAGGTGATAGCCGTGCTCGGGCGCGGTGATGGAGCCCTCGCCTAAAAAAGCGCCGCGCAAAAAAGCATGCTGGCAGCACTTGCGCGTCAGCGCGCGGCGGGGCAGGCCGCGATATACCTCGCCCTGCTCACTTTCATGCAGCATGTGCAGGGACAGCATCAGCTTGCGGGTATCGCCCTGGGAGAGGCGGATCACGCACACGCGGCGGCCGCCAAAGCGTTCTACTTTGTTAAAGTGCGGGGTGGCGTTGATTTCCAGCCGCTTTTTCAGCAGGATGAAGACACGCTTGGCCACTGTGACGTTCTCGGATGAAAACGCAATGGAAACCTGCCCGCGCCCATGCAGGGTCATCGAGGCGCAGGATTGGGTCAGCGCGTTTAATTCGCTGAGCATGCAGCAGCTTTTTTCAATGCGCAGGGAAACAAGCTCCTGCTTGACTTCTGTGGAAAAGCTCATGATTCAAAATGGCCGATCAGGCGAACCTCCGGCTCCAGCGTTACGCCGAACTGTGCCTGCACGCGGCGCTGCACCTCCTGCATCAGGCGATAGATTTCGCTCGATGTGGCGTGTCCGCGGTTGATGACAAAGCCCGCGTGCATTTCGCTTACCTGCGCGTCGCCCACGCGATAGCCCTTGAGGCCGGCCTGCTCAATCAGCGCGCCGGCGTAATATCCAACCGGACGCTTGAAAAACGACCCGCAGCTGGGATATTGCAGCGGCTGTTTTTCGCGGCGGCGCGCGGCCAAATCGGCTATCGTGGCCTTGATTTCATCGGGGCTGCCGGGGGCTAATTCAAACGTGGCCTCCAAGACGACCCAGTCGTTTTGCATCACGGCGCTGGAACGATAGCCAAGCGATAGCTCCTCTTTGCTTACCGTGCGCACGCCTTCGGGCGTAAGCACGCGGGCGGAGACGATCACCTGTGCGATTTCCCCGCCGTAAGCGCCGGCGTTCATGCACACCGCGCCGCCGATGGAGCCGGGGATACCCGCGGCAAATTCCAGCCCGGTCAGACTGGCCTGTGCAGCGGTGCGCGCGGCGGCGGCCAGCGATGCGCCTGCCTGCGCCGTCAGCGTATTTGCAAATACAGAGACTTCGCTCAGCGCGCGCCCCAGGTGGATCACCAGCCCGTCAAAGCCGCTGTCCGCGATCAAAAGGTTGGAGCCGTTGCCCAATATCAGCAGGGAAAGGCCCTTCTCCTGCGCCCATTGATGAACGTGCGCAAGCTGCTGCGCGCTTCTCGGCTCCGCAAACAGGGCGGCTGGGCCGCCAGTTTTCATGGTGGTGTAGGGAGCCAGCGCGACGTTTTCACGCACGCATCCGGCGGGCAGCAGGGCGGATAGCTGCTGATAATTGCTTTCGGACATAGAACCTCCGGTAAAATACAGACCTATTATAACAAATAATGATGCTCAAAGCAAGCGCAAAAGCGCTATACACAGATATTTTACAATTTCTTTCAGCTTTTATGCGCGCGGCGCGGAAATCAAAAATGTGCCGCCGCTGAGGGTAAAGGGCAGGCAGTCGGCGGGAATCAGCACGGTTTGCCCGGCGGGCAGGGCGCAGGAGAGCCGACCCTCGGGGCAGGAAAGCTGCCCGTCCGACAGCGCCGTCAGCACAGAAAATGCCTTAGGATGGGCGGAGAAGGGCACCTCTTGGCAATCATTCAGACGCTCCACCCGAAAATAGGGGGTGTCCAGCAGCAGTTCGCGGCGGCAGTGCGCGTCGGTTAGCGGCTGCGGCTGCACAGCTTTCAATTGCAGCTCTGGCCGCACCACATCCAGCGCCTGACGGATGTGCAGCGGGCGCTTGTTGCCCTGCGCATCGGTGCGGTTCCAATCATAAAAGCGATAGGTAACGTCGCTGGACTGCTGAATCTCATACAGCAGGATGCCGCCGCCAATGGCATGCACCATGCCGGCGGGGATGTAAAACACATCGCCAGCCTGTACGGGCACAAAGCGCAGAAGCGGCTCCAGCGGCGCCTCGGTTTCAAAGGCCTGGCGCAGCATATCGCGCGTAACGCCTGGACGCAGGCCGTATACCAGCTGTGCGCCCGGCTCGGCGGCCAGGATGATCCAGGCTTCGGTTTTGCCTAACTTGTTTTCATGCGCCTGGGCGTAAGCATCGTCCGGATGCACCTGCACGCTCAGCGCTTGCTTGGCGTCCAGGAGCTTTAGCAGCAGCGGAAACTCGCCGGTTATCTGCGTGCCTGTCAGCTGTGCGCCATAGCGGACGATCAACTCAGAAAGCGGCGTGCCCTGCGCGTCGGCGGAGTTTAGTCCCGGGATGACGCTCATTTCCAGGCTTTCGCCAGTGCGCGTGTCAGGCGCTGGTTTGCCATAGCGGGCTTTCAATTGATCGCCGCCCCAGGGGGTAGCCGCGCCATAGCGGAAGGCAGGATAAAGCAGAATGGGCGCTAAAGACATGAAAGCAGCTCCTTTCCGATACGCAAAACACGCCGCTCCCGACGATCGAAAGCGGCGCGTGAGAAGACCACGGACTCGATACGCGCTTACAGCACGGACTTGGTGGCGATAACGTCCACACCGGTGCCTACCACGTTGGCGATCAGCACATCGCCGGCCTTGATGGGGGCTTTGAGCTGCAGCTCGTCAATGGCGCGCATGCATTCGTCGATCTTGGCCTTGGGGATGGGGGTACGGGTCTTGAGGCTTACGGGAGCCACGCTGCCCGCCACGGGAGCCACGGCGGTGATCATGCGCAGGGGCTGGGTGCACTCCTGATGGGCGTACAGATCACCGCGCTTGCAGGTGTTGCCCTTGACGGATACAACCGCGCCGTCTTCCAGCGTTACTTCCATGCGGCAACCCATGGGGCAATTGATACAGGTGATGATTTCATTCTTTTGCAAGGAAGGATTCCTCCTTAGAAAAATGATAGATTAGTCAACCCTATTTTACGCTTTTCCCGCCAATTTTACAATAGCCAAAGCAAAGATTTTAATGTTTTTATACAAGCCTTCGATATCGGCGTATTCGTTGGCCTGGTGCGCCAGATCCTCATCCTGCGGGAAGGATGCGCCGAAGGCCACGCCCTCCTGCAGTGAGCGGGCATAGGTGCCGCCGCCGGTGTAGAGGCACTTGCGTTCATAGCCCGTTACCTCGTGATAAGCGTCCAGGAGCTTCTGCACCAGCTCGCTGCCTGCGGGCACATGGTGCGGCTCCTTTACCTCCATGGCCTCCACCCGCATGCCGGGCAGGGAGGCGGATACGTTTTTGATAATCATATCGGGATTGGTCATCACGGGATAGCGGATATCCAGCGTGGCGTATACGCCGCCCTCGCCGGCGCGGATAATGCCCAGGTTGCAGGTTAGGTAGCCGCTGATGCCGTCCGACACGCTGATTTCGAGCCCTTCGCCCTTGTAATCCAGGCCGATCTTATCGGCCAGCAGGCAAAGATCACCCTGCACGCCCAACTCGCGCAGCAGCAGCAGCATTTCGCCGTTGGCGTTGCGGGCGGTTTCGGGATAGGCGGCGTGGCCGCTGATACCGGTCACGGTGATGGATACGCCCTTGTCCGTCAGCTGCACCTCGGCGGGGATATCCAGCTTCTTGGCGGCAGCTTCGGCCTGTGCAACGGTTGCGGCGTCGCCCGCCACCAGCGCGGAGGCGCGGCCGGGGATTACATTGGGGCGCTCGCCGTTGTTAAAGGCGATGACCTGTAGGCCCTCGTTGGAGAGCACGCCGTGCAGTTCCAGCCGGCAGATGCCCTTTTCAATGTTGATGATGGGGTAGGATGCGTCAGGGCTGAAGCCCATGCGCGGCATGGTGGCCACCTTGTTGTAGTGCGCAATATCCTCCCAGCCGCTTTCCTCATCGCAGCCCAGAATCAGGCGTACCTTGCGGCGCAGGGGGATGCCCGCGTCCTTGACAGCCTTCATGGCGTACAGCGCGGCCACGGCGGGGCCCTTGTCGTCGCTGGTGCCGCGGCCGTACATGCGGCCGTTTTCAATTACCGCGCCGTAGGGGGGATACTTCCAGCCGTCGCCCTCGGGCACCACGTCCAGATGCGCCAGGATGGCCAGCGCGTCTTCATCGCTGCCCTCGCCCAGATCGGCATGGGCGATATAGCCGTCAAAGTTCTGCGTCTTAAAGCCCATCTGTTCGCAATCGGCCAGAGCCATATCCAGCATGCTGCGCACTTCCTTGCCAAAGGGCGCGCCGGGCGCAGCTTCACCTTTGACGCTGGGTACGCGGATCCATTTTTGCAGGGTATCGATCATTTCATCGTGCATGGATTCGATAATGGCGTTTAGCTTAGCATCCATTTTTTTATAGTCTCCTTTTGTTTTATTCGGGATCGTTCATTTTTATTCGGGATCGTTCATGGCTTCGGCCAGGCGCTTGAGACCTTCCAGCAGCCGCGCGTGCGGGCAGGCAAAGTTGAGCCGCAGGAAGCCCTGGCCCAGCGTTTCATCAAAGAAGGTGCCGTCGTTGAGCACCAGATGATGCTTCTTGACCCGGCGCTGCAATTCCTCGCAGGTGGGGGCATAGGCGCGCAGATCCAGCCAGCACAGGCATGTGGCCTCAATGGGGGAAAGCACGGCCCTGGGCAACAGCTGCGGCACGGCGCGGGTCAGGATGGAGCGGCTTTCTTCCAGATAATCCTTCAGGCCGCGAAGCCAGTCGTCACACTCTGTATACGCCGCCTGCGTAGCGGGCAGGGCGAAGCTGTTGCCGCTGGTGACGCCCGCGCACTCGCCCTCTTCTTTCAGGGCGGCAAGCAGCTGGGCGTTGTGGGACATGGCCATGGCCTGCTGAAGACCGGGCACATTGAAGGTTTTGCTGACGGCGGCAAGGGCAAGCACGCACTGCTCGTTGCCTTCCAGCGTCAGCGCCGATACGAAATGATTGGGCTGGTAGACGAAATCAGCGTGGATTTCATCCGACACCAGCACGGCCTGATAGGCAAGGCACAGGTTCAGCAGACGCTGCAGCTCCTCCCGGCGCCAGGCGCGGGAAACGGGATTATGCGGGTTGCACAGGAACACGCAGCGCGACCCGGCCTTGAGCTGCGCTTCGATAGCGGCGTAATCCATGGAGTAGCGTCCCTGCGCGTCGGACACAAGCGGGGCGGCGGCAGGCTTGCGGTGATTGCACACGATGGACTGGCGGAAGGGGCCGTACACGGGCGGCATCAGCACAATCGCATCGCCAGGCTTGGTGAACGCGCGGGCGGCCAGCTTCAGCCCTGTGACCACGCAGGGCAGCATATAGGTTTGCTCCGGGGCGATGGTTACGCCATGGTGCCGCTGCCAGTAGCCGCAAAAGGCGGCCGCGTCGCGCGGATCGTCGCAGTTATAGCCGTAGCAGGCGTGCTCCGCGCGCTGGCGCAGGGCTTGTACAATAGGCTCGGGGCAGGCAAAATCCCAGTCCGCCACCCACATGGGCAGATCGTCCGGGCCGATAAAGCCCGCGTCCCATTTTACGCAGCGGGTGTGCTTGCGCTCAATGCCAGCGTCAAAAAATGCTTTGTCGTACTTCATCAAGTTGTGCCTCCATTCATGCAGCGGATCACCCAGTAGCCGCCGCTTTTTTCAATGATCTCCGCAGAGACAAACAGGGTGCTCAGATATTTGAGCGCCGAGGGCGCGCCCTGCTGCTTGCGGATGACCAGGTATAGCTGTCCGTTGGGATTCAGATGCGCCGCGCTGTCGGCGAACATGCGGTAAATCGTCTCCTTGCCCGCGCGGATGGGGGGATTGGTGATGATGTAATCGAACATGCCGTCGATGCCCGCAAAGCCGTCGCTTTGGATAAACGTGCCCGTCACCTGGCTGGCTTTGGCGTTCTGCTCGGCCAGCGCCAGCGCGCGCAGGTTGACGTCGGTAAAGACGATTTGACAATCGGGATACAGCGCGCCCAGCGCCACGCCCACCGGCCCCCAGCCGCAGCCAAGATCCAGCACGCGCCCCTGCAGACGATCAGGCAGGGCGGAAAGCAGGATGCGTGTGCCGCTGTCCAATTCACCGCGTGAGAATACGCCCGCGTCGGAGATCAGCGTAAACGCGCGCCCGCGATAGTCAAAGCGCGCTTCGGCCGGGCGGCTTTGGCTGTTTGGTGATTCGGTGTAATAATGATCGTTCATTCGGCGTCCTCTTTTGATACCGCCGCAAGCAGCTCAGTCAGCTCCTGGGCGGTTAATTCGCGGTATTCGCCGGGCTGCAGCGATGCGTCCAGCGTAAGCGGCCCCAGCGACAGACGGCGCAGCGCTGTGACCGTGCGTCCGCGGGCGGCGAACATGCGCCGCACCTGGTGAAACTTGCCCTCCCGCACCCGTACCTGAGCAACGGCCTCCTGCGGGGATGAGCGCAGAATCTCAAGCTCCGCAGGCAGGGCGGTAAAATCGGATAGTTCAAGCCCGGCGGCGAAGGCGGCGGCGTCCTGCGCGTTTAGCGGGCCGTCCACCGTGGCCTCGTAGCACTTCCACACATGGCGCTTGGGGGACAGCAGGCGATGAGCCAGCTCGCCGTCCGTGGTCAGCAGCAGCAGTCCCGAGGTGTCCTTATCCAGCCTGCCCACCGGCATGCAGCCGCAGGCGCGATAGGCGGGCGGCAGCAGATCAAGCACGGTGGGCTGCTTGGGATCACGCGCGGCGGTCAGCACGCCGCAGGGCTTGTTGAGCAGCACATGGCGGGTCGTGCGCGCATCCAACGGCTGCTGATCCAGCGTCAGCCTGTCGCCTGGCTGCACATGCGCGTCCGCGCTGCGCACAACCTGGCCGTTGACCGTCACGCGCCCGGCGCGCAGCATGGTTTTTACCTGGCTGCGAGAGCCTACGGCCAGCGTGGTCAGCAGGCGATCCAGCCGCATCGCGGCGTCAGCGCACATCGGCATAGGCGTTCACCACAACGGCTGCGTTGCGCAGCTTTCGATAGGGCAGAAAGGGCAGATACAGCAGCAGGAACAGCCCGGCGGCGATGTAGATTACCCCGCCCGCAACCATGCCTGCCTGGAAAAATACATACAATAGCTGCAAATCCTCCATGGCGTGACCCGTCAGCATGGCGCGCAGGTGCAGATAGGGCGCCAGCGGCGGCAACAGGATAGGCGGCAGGCAGAGCAGCGTATGAATCAGCGCGTTTTTGCGCAAGGCGCTGCGCACATGGGGCAAACGGCGCGCGCGGCGGGCATTGTGAAGGGCGTGGATGGGAGAGATGTTTCCTACCAGCTGAAAATCGTAGGCAGCGCCGCGCCACCAGCCATAGAGAAATAGCAAAAGCGACGTAAAAATGAGCCCGAAAAACACGAGGGTGCCAACAGCCATTTGCATTTCTTCGCGGGCTGCCCCCAAAAACGCGCCGATCGCCAGGAAATCATGGTTGAAACGCGAGCCGGGCAGTACGAAAATGTACTGGTACAGCCGGTAAATCAAGAACGCAAAGGGCATACCCCATACGCCGCCCAGCAGCAGCCGCAGCGCGCCCGCGCCCACGCGGGCAGGGTAGGAGGCAGGGCGCAGTCCGCTGGCGTCAGTCAAACGCACCATGCGCGTAAGCGTCAGCGCAGCGCGAAAGCGCATGGGATAAATCATTAAAAGGTACAGAGCCAGGCAGAGGATCAGCGCTGCGGTCATCGAGTATCCCAGGCGCAATGCGATATACAGGGGCGAAAGCGCTACAGCGCGCAGCGCAATCTGTTCAAGCACCCACAGGCATAGCTGCATGGGATGCCGTTTATAGGCCTGCGCGGCAAGACGGCGCATTTTGGCGGAATAGACACGGCGCTCCATAGACCCCTCCCGGCAATCAAGAATACCATCATTATATATGAAATAGTGTTAAAAATCAACGCGAAAGCCCCGAATGCGCCGTATTTTTGCCGCACATTCAATCCAAGTTGCCCGCCCTGCAAAAAACTGGTTGACAACCGACGGCGGATATTATATAATAGCTATTGCATTGTGAATGCATGCGGCCGTGGCGGAATCGGCATACGCGCACGTTTGAGGGGCGTGTAGGGAAACCTGTACGAGTTCAAGTCTCGTCGGCCGCACCATCAGGCAAGCCTGTCCAAATGGATAGGCTTTTTTTGCGGGTTTGCATGCTTGGCGGGAAGCGCTGAAAAGCTTCCTGTGTTTTTATCGTGTTTTTTAGGGCGGCGGCATAGGCATATGCGGGCAGAAAGTGATACAATATTCCCGTACCCGCTGATAATCAACTGTACATAAGGAGATAGAAACAATGCCCTGCACGACGATTTTGGCCGGCAAGCTGGCTACCAACGACGGTTCTACGCTGATTTCGCGCAACGATGACGGCGGCTTTGAGGCCAAGCGGCTGATTGTGGTTCAGCCCAAGGATCAGAAACGAACCTATAAAACCGTGATTTCGCATTTGAAGGTGGAGCTGCCCGACGATCCCATGCGCTATACCGTGGCGCCCAATGTGACCCAAACGCACGGCGTGTGGCCGGCTTGCGGCATTAACGCCGCCAATGTGGCCATGACGGCTACCGAGACCATTACCTCCAATCCCCGGGTGCTGGGGGCCGATCCCTATGTGGCGTATCAGCCCAGAAAGGGCAGCAAAAAGGAGGTGCCCGGCGGCCTGGGCGAGGAGGATCTGGTGACGGTGATCCTGCCCTATATCCATACCGCCCGCGAAGGCGTGCTGCGCATGGGCGCATTGCTGGAGCAGTACGGCACCTATGAGCCTAACGGCATGGCCTTTGCCGATGAAAACGAGGTGTGGTGGCTGGAAACCATCGGCGGGCACCACTGGATTGCCAAGCGCGTGCCGGACGACCGTGTGGTCATCATGCCCAACCAGTTCGGCCTGGATCATTTTGACTTTGAGGACGCTTACGGCGCGGGCAAGGAGAACCTTTGCTCGGCCGATCTAAAAGACTTTGTGGAGAGAAACCACCTCTACACGGGTCTTGGCGATGGCTTCAATCCCCGCCTGGCTTTTGGCGCCAGAAGCGACAGCGACCATATCTACAACACGCCCAGAGCCTGGTTTATGGCCCGGTATCTGCTGGAGCGCACCTATCGCTGGGATGGCCCCAACGCGGATTTCACCCCCGAAAGCAACGACCTGCCCTGGTCCTTTGTGCCCGAGCGCAGGATCACGGTCGAGGATATCCGCTATCTGCTGGGCTCGCACTATCAGGGCACGCCCTATGATCCCTATGACAAAACGGCGGCCTTCCATGGCAAGTATCGCACCATCGGCGTGCCCAACAGCGATGTGTGCGGCATCATGCAGATCCGTGGCTATATGCCAGACGCGCTCAAGGGTGTGCAGTGGTTTTCCATGGGCGGCAGCGGCTTTACGGCCTGCTTCCCGCTGTATACGGCGGTGGACAGCCTGCCGGCCTATTTCAGCGCCACAAAGGATACCGTTTCCACCGACAGCATGTATTGGCACAGCCGCCTGATTGCCGCCCTGACCGACGCGCACTATTTCAAGGCGATTCTGCTGGACGAGCGCTATCAGAACGCCGTCTGGAACAAGGGCAGAAAGCTTTTGTGCGAATATGACGGAAAGTTCGCCGCGCAAAACGATCCGGCCCTGCTGGCTGAGGCCAACAAGAAGATTGCCGAAATGGTCAAGGCCGAATCCGATAAAGCGCTGGGACAGGTGCTGCGCAACGCCTCTGAGAATATGAAGATCCGCTATCATCGCGGCGATAATTAATTGAAATTTCAAAAAACAGCCATGGCGCCCGCCCTTGCGCGGGCGCTATTTCTATGCGCTCGAAAAAGCACAATTTACGTAGAAAAGCAAAATTCTGTCTACGCGGTATTGACAAAATGCACAAAGTTGTGTATAATCATATCAAAGATGGGCTGAAAACGCCCAAAAATGAAAGGCGGTATTCTGAACATGAAGAAACTGTTGGCTTTTGTTCTTGCGCTTTCGCTGCTGTGCATGGGCGGCGTTGCCTTGGCTGATGGCGAAACGCTGGTGATTTACAGCGCCCGCAACGAACGCCTGAACAATATCGTAATCCCTGCCTTTGAAGCCAAGACCGGCATCAAGGTAGAAATGATCACCGGCTCCTCGGGCGAAGTGCTGCAGCGCGTAAAGAGCGAAGTGGAAACCGGCAACGTCACCGTGGATATCCACTGGGCCGCGGACGAAACCATGCTGTCCGCCAACCGCGATCTGTTCGAGGTGTATGTATCCACCGAAAACGACGCGATGATGCCCCTGTTCAAGAACGACGGCACCAACTGCTTCAACCCCGCCTACGCCGAGCCCAACGTCATGATCGTCAATACCAAGCTGCTGGCCGAAATGGGCATTGAAGTGAACGGCTATGCCGATCTGATCCAGCCCGAACTGAAGGGCAAGATCATCAGCGCCGACCCCGCCAACTCCTCCTCCGCTTTCCAGTGCCTGATCGGCATGCTCTACGGCATGGGCAATGGCGATCCGATGAGCAAGGAAGCCTGGGACTTTATCGATAAGTTCCTGGTCAATCTGGATGGCAAGACCGCTTCCTCCTCTTCTCAGGTTTACAATGGCGTAGCCAATGGCGAATATGCCGTGGGTCTGAGCTATGAGGATCCCTGCGTGGAGCTGCAGGCCAAGGGCGAGCAGCCGGTCAAGGTTGTCTACGCTGCGGAAGGCACCATCTTCCCCGGCCAGTCCGTGCAGATCATCAAGGGCGCTCCCCATATGGAAGCTGCGCAGAAGTTTGTTGATTTCGTGCTGAGCGAAGAGAGCCAGACCGCCGTGGCCGCCGCGCTGAACCTGCGTCCGCTGCGTCAGGGCATCCCCACCAACGAAAAGATGATCCCCAACGAGGAGATCAAGCTGTTTGATACCTACTCTGCCAAGTACATCGCCGAGCATAAGGCGGAAATCGTAAAGACCTACGTAGACCATGTGGAAATGACCATGGAATAAAAAACGCTTTCAGGGAATAGCATTCCTACGAAAGCCAAAGATCAAATCCGCCGGGAAGCCCCGCGCCTGCCGCGAGGCTTCCCGATTTTTGAAACGAGGGATAGCACGATGAGCGTTGCCATTCAGGTAGATAACGTAACCAAGGCGTATGGGAAAAATATTGTCATTCAGGGCCTGTCCGCCGAGATTAAGCCCGGCGAGTTTTTTACGCTGCTGGGTCCATCCGGCTGCGGCAAAACCACGCTGCTGCGCATGATTATCGGCTTTAACTCCATCGAAGCGGGCGAAATCCGCGTGGACGGCAAGGTGGTAAACCGCATCCCCACCAATAAGCGCAACATGGGCATGGTGTTCCAGAATTACGCGGTGTTCCCGCATATGAGCGTGCGCGACAACGTGGCCTACGGCCTGAAAAATCGCCATGTGCCCAAGGAGGAGCGCTATCGCCGGGTAGATGAAATATTGAAGCTTGTAAAAATCGATAGCTATGCCGACCGCATGCCCGCCCAGCTTTCCGGCGGTCAGCAGCAGCGTGTGGCGCTGGCGCGCGCCATCGTCATCGAGCCTGAGGTGCTGCTGATGGACGAGCCGCTGTCCAACCTGGACGCCAAGCTGCGTGTGGAAATGCGCAATGTTATCAAGCGCATCCAGCGCCAGGTGGGCATTACCACCGTATATGTCACCCACGATCAGGAGGAAGCGCTGGCCATTTCGGATCGTATCGCTGTGATGCACGGCGGCGTGATTCAGCAAATCGGCACGCCCAAGCATATCTATCAGCGCCCGGCCAACGAGTTTGTATCCAACTTTATCGGCCTTAGTAACTTCCTGAACGCCGACGTGAAGGACGGCGTGGTGGACTTTGGCTGCGGCTATCGCGTGCCGGTTAAAACGCTGCGTGCGGATGTGGCTGGCCCTGTGGATGTGGCCGTGCGTCCTGAGGAGTTTACCATTCGCCCTGCGGGCGAGCCGGGCATTCCCGCCACGGTGCGCTCCAGCGTGTTCCTGGGCATGTCGCAGCACTATTTTGTAACCCTCTGGAATGAGCAGGAAATCGAAGTAGTGGTGCCCAGCGATCTGAGCGAGATCATCCCCGACGGCACGGAAATCGCCCTGAATATCGTGCCCGAAAAGGTAAACGTGTTCAATAAGGAAACGCGCAGCACGCTGATCCGCGAAGGGGTGTGAGCCGATGAAACAGAAGCATTCCCCGATCTGGACCTTCCTGGCGCTGCTGGTGCTGGCGATCTTCCTGATCTTTGTGGTGTACCCGCTGGTGCTGATCATGTACAAGAGCGTGGTCAACCCCGCCGATAACAGCTTCACGCTGGCTAACTTTACCCGCTTCTTTACCCGCAAGTACTACACCAATACGTTGCTGAACTCCTTCAAGGTGACTGTCGTATCCACGCTGATCAGTGCGACACTGGGGCTTGTGATTGCCTACATCACGCGCCAATACCGCATCGCGGGCAGCAAAGCGTTGAACATCTGCATTGTGGTCAGCTACCTGTCTCCGCCCTTCATCGGCGCGTACGCGTGGATTCAGCTGCTGGGCCGCAACGGCCTGTTTACCAAGTGGATCAACGCGATCTTTGGCACGTCGTTTGGCGGCATATACGGCTTTGCAGGCATTGTGCTGGTGTTCTCGCTCCAGTCCTTCCCGCTGGTGTACATGTATGTTTGCGGCGCGCTGCAAAACCTGGATAACTCCCTGAACGAGGCGGCCGAAAGCCTGGGCGCCAACAACTTCCAGCGCGTTACGGGCATCATTCTGCCGCTGGTGCTGCCTACGGTGCTGGCCTCCTCCCTGCTGGTGTTCATGCGCGTGTTCTCCGATTTCGGCACGCCCATGCTGATCGGCGAGGGCTACCGTACCTTCCCGGTGGTGCTATATAACCAGTTCATGGGCGAGGTGACCAACGACAGCTATTTCGCCGCCGCGCTGTGCGTGATCATCATGGCGATTACGCTGATCTTCTTCTTCCTGCAGCGGTGGATTTCGCACCGGCATTCCTACTCCATGTCGGCGCTCAAGCCCATGCTGCCCCGTCCGCAGCGCACGCTGCCCAAGATCCTGTGCCACGTCTTCGTATACTTTGTGGTGCTCATGGCCATGCTGCCGCAGCTGACGGTGATCGTCACCTCCTTCCTCAAGGAGTCCACGCCTGGCATCTTTACCAATCAGTTTTCGCTTGTAAACTACGAGACGATCTTCTCTAAGAACAAGCTGGTCATCCCCAATACCTACCTGTATGGCCTGTGCGCCATCGCGCTGGTGATTGTGCTGGGCGTGCTGATTGCCTACCTGGCCGTGCGCCGCAAGTCCATCATCACCACCACCGTGGATACGCTGACCATGCTGCCCTATATCATCCCCGGCTCCGTGCTTGGTATCTGCTTCCTGTATGCCTTTGCCAAGCCGCCGCTGGCGCTGACGGGCACCGCGGCCATCATCATCATTGCCCTGACCGTGCGCCGCATGCCCTATACCATCCGCTCCAGCACGGCCATCATCAGCCAGATCAGCCCCTCCATTGAGGAAGCCGCCGTGTCGCTGGGCGCGTCTGAGCTGCGCTCCTTTACCGAGGTAACGCTGCCCATGATGATGCCCGGCGTAATCTCGGGCGCGATTATGAGCTGGGTAACGGTCATCAGCGAGCTGTCCTCGTCGATCATGCTGTATCGCGGCTCCACACAGACCTTGACTGTTTCGGTCTATACCGAGGTCATCCGCGATTGCTTCGGCAATGCCGCCGCGTACTCTACCGTGCTGACGGTGACGAGCGTGCTGTCTCTGCTGCTGTTCTTTAAGCTCACGGGCCGGCGGGATATCAGCGTGTAACAAAATAAACAGCGTTAAAAAAACAGAGCCGTTTTTCACAGCGGCTCTGTTTTGCTTTATTTCTTGGCGGTTTGCTGGATAACGCTGTTTAGCGCTTCCCTGGTCTCATCCGTGCGGATGCGGCGCGCGGCGATCACCCGGCGTTCGTTATCGTCTTTGGTGCAGGTAATTAGCAATAATAATTGATCGTCCGCCTGCACATCCAGGCTGCTTTGATAAATGGAACGCATTTTCAGCGCGGTGATGGCTGCCTGACGCGGCTCGATGGATAGCGAACTGAGCGCGGCCAGATCGACATAGCGCAGGCCACCGGGGGTTACGCCGATGGTGGCGACGGAGAAGATCACATAGCTGCCATCTTCATAGGCCGTATCAAAGGCGATAAAGGGATTGTTCTTGTAATAGTGCAGGTTTTCGTAGTTGCGCAGATTGCCAAACATCGCGCCCGTTTTCATGTTGTGCCCATACAGAATCAGCGTGTATGGGCGAGTGTCCAGTTGGCAGGCTTCATCCAGAAAGATTGCGCCGTTGGCATTGTGATAGCCCCGGTAATCGCGGTTCAGATAGTAGCTGTTGTCGCGCTGTACCACGGCCTCATCCAGCATGTCCGGGATGTTCAGCCAACCGATGATATCTGAATTTTGCCGTTGCAGCTTTTTGAACCGGCTGCTGACAGCGGCGGATGGATTGTCTGGATAGCGGACGGCGGGCAGCATATTGGGCGGTGGGGTATAGGCAGGCACAGCGGTGGCTTTGCCAATGGGGGCGGGCGTAGGCGTGGCGGTGGGGGCTGGGGCGATGCTTGCGCTTGGCGGCTCGGTATCGGGGCTGTAATAAACCTCACGCAGCGCGTCGGAGGCCAGCCTGGCGTGGCGGGCGTCCAGCGCGTAACGAATCAGGTTGACTGCACAGAACACCGCGACGCAGCACAGGCATACAGCCGTCAACAGGCGCAGCACCCTGCCGCGCCTGCTGATGCAGCGGTATTTGCGCCCTCGTCCGCGCTGGGAAAAAGCAGCTTTGCGTTTCAAATGAAAATCTCTTTTCTTATGCAGCGGTTAATCCTGCTGTTTGCCGCGGCGGCGCAGCAGGAACAGCAGCAGGATAGCGGCAATCAGCAGCGCGGCCCAAAGCGCAGGCTGGGCGGTATCGCCGGTGACAGGCACAGTGGCCTGTACGGTCAGCTTGGCCTCATCCGATACAACATGGCCGCCCAGGCTGTCGCGTACCGCACAGCGAACCCTTGCGCCATAGTCCTTCTTGGATACGGCCGGGATTACCAGCGTGGCGCTTGTCGCACCATCGATATCTACCCAGCGGCCATTGATGAAGCGCTGCCACTGATAGGCGTAGGGCTGCACGCCGCCTGTTGCGGCCACGGAGAAGACGGCGTTTTCGCCCTCTTTAACAGTGATGGAGGATGGCTGGAGGGCAAGCCCCAGGGACGCGCCCAGCACAACGGTGCGTTTGTTGTCAAAGTCCGAGAATTCAACGGTGTTTTCGTCTGTTTCGTTATCCGTCACGGTAAAGAGTACTTCACCGCTGCTTTGCCCCATCAGAAGCCTGAAGGCGGGGATATCCAGCGTGTAGCCAAAGTCCTCGTCGATGGCGTTGGCAAAGTGATAGGTGAACACCGTTGTGCCGTTTAGCGAGGCGGTGAGGGTGGGGGCGGCGGTGCTGGCGGTTTCGGAGCGGCCCACAATGTTGACGCGCACATACTCCGTGCCGTTTAGATCGGTATAGGGCTGGCAGTCCAGCATCAAATCGCCTGCGCCCAAGCCGATATCCTTGCTGAATTCCGCCGCGCTTACCTGGGCGCGCTTTACGCCGATGGCGGACGGGGCGTTCTGGTTGCTGTAAAGCAGCTCGCCGTTTTCATCGAAGGCGTATTCAACGTCCAGCGAGTTAACGGGGGTGCCATACAGGGAGGCGGTGTAGTGTGTCAGCGCGACGACCTGACCCAGTATGGCGGTCAACTGCACCTTGCCAGTCCAGTCGTCCGGTACCTTGAAGGAAGCGCGGTAGGTATGTACGTCGCCGGGCATGAGCAAGTTGGTATGCACCTGGGTGACGGTATCGTTGGCATTGGCATAGAACGCGGTTTGCGTGCTTTGCGTGGGCAGGGTTCTGGTGGTAATCAGCCAGTTGTCGCCGTTGATATCATCGTAGAGACTATCTACACGGTTGACTGAATAGGCGGAATCCGCCACGGTGGTGAACAGGCTGTTAACGCTGTTGGTTTGCGGATCGCGGCAGTCTACCATGATGGTCTGCACAGGATTGGAGGAGCCGCTTTCCACAATGGCCACCATGAAGCGCGATACCGGCAGGTTGCCTGTGTTTTTAACCGCAAAGAGCAGCGAGGCGTATTCGCCAGCGCAAACGCAGGGATCATAGGAGGCAACGCCGTTGAGAGATACCGCAGTTTGCAGGCTGAAGGTGAAATGCACCAGCTGCTGGCTGACGGCTGCGGAATCGGCAGGCACCTGCTGGGCATCCTTGTCCGGCAGTGCGGCGGTGTAGAAGCCTGAGCCGTCCATCAGGATGTACAGGCTGCTGGGCATCTGCGACAATTCCACCAGCGTGAAGGGGGCGGACATGGTGTTGCTGGCGCGATCAAAGCGCACGCACTTGACCTGATAGCTTTCGCTGGCGTTATACTCGCTGGGGGAGACGCACTCCGTCCAGTACAGGTAGGTAATGCCGTATTCTGAGCCGTCGTCCACAGTGACGATCTTAAAGCTCTCGGCGTACATGGGCACATCATAATCGCGGATGATATAGTTTTTGTAGCCCTTGCTCTGCATGCCCATCAAGCGGAAGCACTCGGAGCCGTCGTCCGCCTGGCCGTTTTTCAGGTAGAACAGATAATCCGCCTGATCGGGGATTGCGCCGTATTCCACCAGCGGGGAGAAGAACATGACGTCTGTATCCAGAAAGCGCTTGGTACCGTTCATGTGCAGGGTCAGGGTGGTACCCTCATCTGCAATATCCGAGGCTTCACGGGATACGTTTAGCCGGTAGTAACAGGACAGGCTTTCGGGGGTGCGGGGCGTGCCGTCCACCGTTACCGCGCCGGGGCGGGCGATGGCCAGCTTGCGGGTGATGGAGGTGGGGTTGCCAGCGCTGTCGGTGGCGTCGGGATTATACGATACGTAGGAAGACTTGGACAGTTGACCATTCAGAAACTGCACATCGGTAGAGACCACATGAGAGGTGTGGCCGTTGGAAACAAATTCGAGGTTATAGGCGGCGTTGGCAAACCAGCCGCCGTCATTGTAATGGGTCAGGTGGATCAGCGGCATGGAAAGGGTAAAGCCCTGCGGGCCGCCGGTAACGAGATCCTGGGGATAATAATAGGCCACGTCCGTCTGCGTAAGCGATACGACGTTGCGGAAGAGTGCCAGCGACAGCGTGCCGTCCGCCAGCACGATGGTTTCCAGCACAGCCAGGGTGGAACGGCTGGTGTCGGGCGTAAGGCTGGTGCTATTGGCGAATTTACCGCTGAGCACGTTGACGGCAACGACGTTCTTGTGTCCCATGATCGCGAAGGCATAGTCGGTGCTTTGCGACTGGCGATAGGTATCGCCGCTGCCATTGGCATAGACAACGCCATGATTGGCCGGGTGATCCAGATTGTACCACACCAGCTCGGCCTGGCGGCTGGCGCTGACGGTGGAGGGGGTGATCCAGAAGCCGAAGGTGGCGGAGCGGTCTCCGCCGGAAGAGGTAAGCGTGACGTACTGGATTTCCTGCGACATGCTATCCACCCGGGAGAAGACCACCTCTTCCTTATCGGTCGGCAGGCCGCCGCCGTTCTTCGCGGATAGTACGCTATTGGCGCTGGCGGGGGTATTGACGGCCGCGTAGACCGTGGCGGACTGGGCCATGGTGGGCATCGTCCCCTGCAGAGAAGCGCCGTTGGCGTTGGTATCCAGCACATAGCTGCCCTTCCAAAGCGTTTGCTTCCATTTGAGGATGAAAAGCTGCGCTACGACCTCAAGACCAAAGCCCAGCGCGACCGAAGCGCTGACCGGCGTGCCCAGCGTGAACCTGGGAACGACCTTGCCGAAGAAGCGCATGGCAATGCTGGCCATGCCGCGCACGCCAAGCCCCAGGCTTACGCCCAGCTCGGCCAGCATTTCAATGGTCAGCCCCAGGCCGTTATTAAACTGGAACTTGGGGTTGCTCAGATCGGGCAGGTCGGCTTCCAGGCCAAGACCAAAGGTGGCGCCTATGGCAAAGGTCATATCCATCGCAAAGAAGGCGGGAATGAAGCCTGCGATAAACGCCTGCCAGCCAAATCCGCCCTTGAAAGCGGCCTGTATGCCGCCGCTGCCGCTGAGGCTGATGCGGGAAGCATCGGATTTGACGCGCCCCTGCATGCCCGCAAACACGGTGATGGCGGCGCTGGTATTGCCGATGAATTTGATGTTATCCTTGGCGCCCGCGTTTTGATATACCTGGTTATCTACGGCGTTTACATCGCGCTGCGTCCGCCTGGCAGCGCGATCCATTCGTTCTTCAACCTGCTTTTGCCCTTCGCTTTTCCAGTTCAGCAGTTCGCTGCGGAAATCATGCCCATAGGCGAACTGGATATAGCCGCTGGGATCAATGGCCAGCTGAGCGGGCACCTGCGGCACGCCGAGGGACAGGTTGCTGCCGCCGAAGAAGGGAATCTCCTCCGGGAAGGTCAGGCCAAGCGTAGGGCCGGTGAAAGACAGCGCCTTGGTGTTGATGAACTGGGGCTCATCCACCACAGCCTTTTCAATTTGCAGCTGGGTTTGATAGGTACGGGTAAAGCTGGGCGTTTCCACGCGGACGGATACGGTGGAACCGGGGGCGATTTGCTGGCAATACCGGCCGAGGAAGGAGACCGCCGTGCCCGAAGTGAAGCTGCGTTTTTCTTCCTTTTCCACCAGCTCGCCGTTATCGTCATAAACCTTATAGCACAGATACATCCAGCCGGAGACCTTGGTTTTGCTCAGGTTATCGAGCAAAATATCAAAGTAGTGCGGTGAATCGTTTTTGGGGCTGTAGAAGATGGTGCTCTTTTGGCTGAGGATATCCCTGCCGTTAAAGCCAGCCATGCGCAGGAAGGGCTGGCCGGTATAGAGCTCCAGCGCCACCGGCTCGGCCGAGCCGCCGCGGATGGTCAGGTTACGCATTTCGCGCGTGCAGTAATAATCCTTGGTCAGCACAACGTTGATGACAACCCTGTTATCCTCGTCCGGATCAAAATCCTTGGTCAGGAAGGTGACCAGGCCGTCTTCGCTGGTCCAGGCGTTCTGATTCAGGGTAGGCGTACCGCTGCAGGCGGCATGAACCTTGACGTTTTTGAGCGGGTTGCCCTTTCCATCGCGCACGATGAAGCCAAACTGTTTGGAAGAAAGCACTACAACGTCGAAGCTTACGTCATTTTGCGCGCTGAGCTGCTTTAATTCCGCGTTCAGGCGAGCCTTGGCTTCGTTGTTCAGCTTGCCCAATGCTGCGCCGGTGATTTCGTTGTCGGGCGAATCGGCGGCCTGCAAAAGGCTGGAGAAGCTGATGGTGCTTTGCTCCAAAAGCTGATGGTATTGCTCGTAGTATTTCGCTACAACGTCGATCACGCGCTGCATTTCAGCCATATCGTCGCGCACGCGGATGGCGATGCGCAATTTGCCCTGTGCGGACATATTGGCATTGCTGTTGAGCTGAAGCAGATTGTTGTACACCGAGCGGCGCCCCTGCTCCAGCGTATCATGATAGCTGGCAATACGGTTGCGCAGCTGCTGCAGCGTAAGCCCCACGCCCTCAAGAGAGGCGCCCTTGCCGGCCTGGCCCAGGTTCAGCAGCTCGGCGCTGTCGAGCACCTGGTTCATCAGCCCGCCGATTTCATCGGACAAAAGCCATTCCAGATACTGCTGCACCTGCAGGGCGTTCATCTGCGGCGTTACCGCCATGCCGCGCTGCCAGCTGCTGCCCTCGCCCTCCATGGCGATGAAGGCGCGGACTGTGGCGATCTCCTGCGCCGTCAGCGGGGCGATATCGGCCTGCGCGGGCAGCAGGGTGAAAAGCAGTGCAAGGCTTAGAAAAAGGCTGCACAGACGCTTTAGCATGGGGCGTACCTCCACAATTCTGATTGTGCGGGGGATGGGTTATTGCTGAATCTGATTGCCGTTTAACTCGTAGCGGAAGATATCCTGCCAATGGCGGCGCAGCACGATTTCCACCGTCAGATCGGTATTGTTATAATTAAGCGACCACTGGGTGTTGCTGGTGATATCCTGCGGGTTGGGATCCTGCGCGGCGGCCTGCAGAGCCTGCCAGGCGGTATCATTGGTGTGGGCGGCGCTGGCTTGGAACACGTTCAGCACCGCGTCGTAACGCTCACGGCCATGGCCGTAGATGCCGTTTTTCTGGTTGGGCAGCACCTTGTCCTTGTACATCACAAAGAAATTGGTAACAGCCTCGGTTTTGGTCTCTACCAGGCCGCGGGCGGGATCGTCGCAGTCATATTCGATTACGCGGCCGTCGCCCGAAGCGTCGGTGATATAGAAGTGATAGTCGCGGCCCGAGGAGGCAAACATGTCGTAGCCCTTGAGCAGATCCACGGCTTCCTGCGTGGTGGCTGCGCGATCCAGCACCAGGCGGATGGCCAGCGTGGTGGAGATGACCGGCTTGCCGGTGGACTGCCGGGTGGGCGCGCTGTCCAGCGTGAGCACGGCGATGGACACGCCCTTTTCGTTCATGCCGTCCAGGCAGACGAAGGGCGCGGTCAGCGCGGAGAGCTTCTGCTTTGTGCTGGCGTCGGGGGTGTTGGCGGAGATGTTGTTCAGCGCCGCCAGAGCCACCGATTTATAGCCGCCCTTGGGCGTGCAATACACCAGCATGGCCGAGGTGTCATCCTTAAAGTCATAGTTGCGGCCCATGTGGATATCGCCGTCGGTATCCTGCATGGTAAAGGCCGTGCAGCCAAAGGAGGGCGCCTTGATGCTGACGGGCAGCAGCGGCAGCGCTTCCTTCACGATGGCGTCGACCATGCTCTGATCGTTGGTGATGCCGCTGGCGATGATATCGTCCAGGCTGTAATCATATTTGATATCCATGCGGTACAGGTTGTAGCCGTCCTCATAGGCGCTTACCTTGCGGATGGAAGCCAGGGTTTTGAAACGGCCCAGGTACAGCCCGCAGAAGGCGAGAACGCACACAAGAACCAAAATCAACAGGGCGGCCAGGATGCGCTTGATCCATTTTTTCATACGTTGCAGCTCCTTTGGTTGTTTGCTTTTAATAGGATAATCGAAGGGCAATGCGACAATTTATCATCCAGTTTCATTATAACGCAAATTTAATTGGCACACAAGCCATTCAAAAAAGATTTAATCATATTGTTATTATTTGCGCCCACGAAAAAACCGGCGCACAGCAGCGCACCGGCTTGTGAAAGAAAAACGGTTTTATTTTCCCATACGGCGGGCAAAATCTGCCAGCGCGTCGGGAATATGAATCTGCTGGGGACACACCTTCTCGCAGCTATGGCAGGCAATACAGGCGGAGGGCTGATGCTCGGCGGGAATGGCCGACAGCGCCATGGGCGCGATAAACATGCCCGAGCCCGCCACCATGGCCTCGTTGTACAATTTGAGCAGATCGGGAATGGGCAGGTGCTTGGGGCAATGGCTTACGCAGTAGTGGCAGGCCGTGCAGGGCACCGTGGTGCGGTGAATCATGTCGTCGGCAATGGACAGCACCAGCGCTGTTTCCTGCTCATTCAGGGGCTTTGCCTGTTCGTAGGTGGCGATGTTTTCCTTTACCTGCTGCAGATTGCTCATGCCCGACAGCGTAATGGTGACATCAGGCAGGCTTTGCAGAAAGCGGAATGCCCAGGCAGGCACGCCCTCGTCAGGGCGGGCGGCCTTGAGCCGCGCTTCATCCTCGGGAGCCAGGGAAGCCAGCTGACCGCCGCGCACCGGCTCCATCACCCATACGGGGATGTTCCACTGCCGCAGCAACTCCAGCTTGCCCTTGGCGTTCTGGAAATTCCAATCAAAGTAGTTCAGCTCGATCTGCGCAAACTCCATATCCTTGCCATAGGCTTCCAGAAAGCGGCGGATGGTGGGAATATCGCCGTGGGCGGAGAAGCCCAGATGGCGGATGCGGCCATTGCGCTTTTGCGCCATCAGATAATCATAGGTGCCGTACTTGGAATCCAGGTAGGCGTCGATATTCATCTCGCACACATTGTGGAACAGATAGAAATCAAAGTAATTCACACGGCATTTTTGCAGCTGTTTTTCAAAGATTTCTTCCGTCTTGCCCATGTTGCTCAGGCTGTAGCCAGGAAACTTGGAGGCCAGGTAGAAGCTGTCGCGCGGATACTTGGCCAGCAGCTTGCCCACCACCAGCTCGGAATTGCCGCTGTGGTAGCCCCAGGCGGTATCGTAATAATTAACGCCGTGGGCCATGCAGTAATCCAGAATCTGCTTGGTCGCGGCTTCGTCGATGCGGCTGTCGTCGCCGTCCAGCGTGGGCAGGCGCATGTTGCCCATGCCCAGCGCGGAGAGCTTGAGACCCTTGAAATCATTGTAAATCATGGCGATTTCTCCCGTTCCTTGCTTGAAACGAATTAGCTTTAATCATCGTTTGCATTTTCGCATAGCACAAAGCGGGCGATATCCTGGGCAGAGTTGGCGTTGATCTGCTCCGCTTGCTGCTTGCGCATGGCTTCGCAGGCAGCGGGATCGCCCGCCAGCGCCACGGCCAGGCTGGCGGCCTCGCGCAGGGAGGTCGTCTTGCGGGCCATGCCGTGCGATTCATAGAAGGCTGCGTTCTTTTCCTCGCAGCCGGGAATGGTGATCAGGTGGATCATGGGAATGCAGGCTGCGGCGGCCTCGGTGCTGGACAGCCCGCCGGGCTTGGTGATCAGCACGTCGGAGGCGTTCATGTACAGGTTCACCTCGCGCGTAAAGGGCACGGCCTGCACGCGATAGTCGCCTGCGTAGCGGGCGGTCAATTCTTCGCGCAGCTTGTCGTTTTTGCCCGTTAGCACAAGGGCCAGAAAATCCGAGCTGTCGTCGGCAAGCAGCCCGTCGCACAGGGCGGCGATGTTGCCGCAGCCCACGCCGCCGGTCATCACCAGATAGATGCGCTTGCCCGCAGGCAGGGATAGGTGCTCCCGCGCCTGCTCCTTTGGCATATGCTGGGCAAACCGCGGCGATACCGGGATGCCCGTGGGATGCAGCAGCGATGCGTCCATGCCCGTGGCCGTCAATTCGGCAATTAAATCCCTGTGCGGCACAAAATAGCCGTTCAGCCGCGTTTCATGGAAAAAGGGGATGGCGGTATAATCGGTCAGCACGCCGTAGGCGGGAACAGGCAGCTTCTGCCGCTGGCGCAGGGCGGTGCAGGCTTCCATGCCATACAGATGGGTGCTGACCACCGCGTCAAAACTATTTTCGAGGATATAGCGCAGCAGGTTTTCGGCATACAAAGAATTGGCAATGTAGATCGGCGAATGCTTCGTGATGGAGGAAACCGCCTCGCCCAGGCGATACACCACGCCGAAGGCCTTGGGGGCGTTGCGAATCATGGAATTATACAGCTCGGTGGCGTTTTGGCGCACGGATTCGCTGGCAAAGCTGAGCGGATCGGCCAGCTCGGCCTGCGCGCCCTGTGCAAGCAATGCTTCCTGCACAGCCAGGGCCGCGCTGTGATGCCCTTCGCCCGTGTTGCAGCTAAGCAATAAAACCTTTTTGTTCATGCGCAGCTCCTTTCGTATAAAAGCAAGATAGCGGAATGAAGCAATATGATTATAACAGCGATTGGGCGTGTGATCAATCGGCGGCTGTTTCCGGCAGATGAATTTTGTGTTAATTCTGCGCCGGGCGCACGCTGACCTCGCCCGCGCTGATGGCGATTTGTCCCTGCGGCGTATCCACAATCAGCCCGCCGTCGTCGTCCACATCCAGTGCATAGCCCGAATGGCATACGCCCTCCTGCTGCCATTTGATGGGGCGGTGCAGCGTGACGCAGCGCGCGCGGTATTCCGGCATATGGGCGGGCATGGCGGATAGATTGTCCATAATTTCACGATAGACGGCGGCGCATAGCTGGGCGTGCGTGCAGGGCGCGTCGCCTTTTGGATACAGCGAGCGCACGATATAGGCAAGCTCGGGCGGAAAGCTGGGCTGGCTCAGGTTGATGCCGATGCCAGCGACCATGCCCAGCGGCTGCGCGCCGCTCCAGGCTCCCTCGCACAGGATGCCGCACACCTTTTTGCCGTCCAATTGCGCGTCGTTCACCCACTTGATATCCAGATGAAGCTGTGTCAGCCGTTCCACCGCGCGGCAGACAGCCACCGCGCACAGCGTGGTCAATTGCCCCGCAGGATAAGCGCCGCGCAGCAGCAGGCTCATATACAGTCCGCCCTCCTCCGAGCAGAAGGCGCGCCCCATGCGGCCGCGTCCACCCGTCTGGCGCGCGGCGACCACCAGGCTGCCGTGCGCGCCGCCGTGCAGCAAAAGCGCGCGCGCATCGGCGTTGGTGGAGGCGGTTTCGGGCAGAATGCAGACGGGCACATCGGGCAAAAGCGCGGAAAGCTGCGAATAATCGGGCATAACGGCCTCCTTTCCGCCGTTGACCGCGGCGCGGCGCGTGCGGTATAATAGGGCGGGGGGATAAGAATGAAAACCATGTTGATCACCGGCGGCGCGCGGGGCATCGGCGCGCAGATGGTGCGCCATTTTGCCGCGCAGGGCTGGCGGGTGATGTTCTGCTATCAAAGCAGCCAGGAAAAGGCTGAGACGCTGGCACGCGAGACGGGCGCGCTGGCCGTTCGCTGCGATGTGCGCGACGAAGCGCAGGTGCGCGCAATGCTTGCGCAGGCCATGGCGAGCCTGTGCCATCTGGACGCGCTGATCTGCAATGCCGGCGCAGCCTGGACAGGCCTGACGGAGGAAATGCCGCTGGCGGAGTATCAAAGAATCTGCGATACCAACCTGCGCGGAGCCTTCCTGTGTACACGCGAGGCGCTGCCGCATCTGCGCGATACGCGCGGCGCCATCGTGCTGATTTCCTCCATGTGGGGGCTGGTGGGCGCGTCGTGCGAAACGGTGTATTCCGCCACCAAGGCAGCGCTGCAATGCATGGCGCGTTCGCTGGCCAAGGAGGTAGGCCCCTCGGGCGTGCGGGTCAATTGCGTGGCTCCCGGCGCTGTGGATACCGACATGATGGCCTGCTATTCGCAGCAGGATAAGCAGGCGCTGGCCGATGAAACGCCGCTGGGCCGCCTGTGCGCGGCGCAGGATATCGCCGATGCGGTTGACTTCCTGCTCAGCGGCCGCGCCTCTTTTATCACCGGACAGACGCTGGCCGTGGACGGCGGCTTTACCCTCTAAGCGCGCCGCGCCCATCCTGCCTGTGCAAAAACAGGCGGGTTTTTTAGATCAGCGCAGCTTTTCTTCTGCTGTCACGGCCTGCCTGCCGGCGCTTGCTTTGCTTAGCAGTACCACCGCCTCCGTATGCGCGGTATAGGGAAAGAGATCGATGGGCTGGGCGGATTGCAGCGCGTAGCCGGAGGCTTGCAGGATATCCACGTCGCGGCGCAGCGTTTCGGGGCAGCAGGAGACATAGACGATGCGCGCGGGCGCGGCCTGGCTGAGGGAGCGCAGGAAGCGCGCGTCGCAGCCTGCGCGCGGGGGATCGACAAAGACCACCGTGGGGGCAAAATCCCTGTCCCGCAGGGCATTGACCGCATCCGCGCAGATGAAATCGATGTTTGAAATGCGGTTGACGCGCGCAGCCGTTCTGGCGCAGGCCACGGCGTCGCGCACCAGCTCCACGCCGCGCACCTGGCCGGCTTTGCGGGCGGCCAGCATGCCGATCAGCCCCACGCCGCAGTAAGCGTCCAGCACGCGATCCTCAGGCGTAAGCTGCGCCAGGTCGATGGCACGCTGATACAGCTTTTCGGCCTGTACGGTATTGATCTGATAAAAGGAGCGCGCTGTCAGGCACACCTTCAGCCCGCCCAGCTCGTCCCAGATTTCATCGCGCCCGGCCAGCACGCGGGAGCGGAAGCCCATCACCGCGCTGGTATCGCGGTCATTGATGGACTGCGTAACCCCGCGAACATCGGGACAGCGGGCCATCAGACGGCGGGCAAATTCCTCGCCGCCTGGAAAATCCGCCGTGCCGGTCACAATGGTCACCAGCGCCTGTCCGGTGCTGTGCGCGCGGCGCACCTGCATGTGGCGCAGAACGCCGCGATGGAAATCCTCCCGATAGGCCGAAAGCCCTGCCTCAGCCAGCAGGGACAGGGCGATATTGGCAATTTCGTTGGCGCGCTCGTTTTCCATCAGGCACCGGCGAACGGAGATCACCTGATGCGTGCCCGCGCGGTAAATGCCGTGATACAGGCCGGACTTGCCGTTGGCAAAGGTGCGCAGCACTTTGTTGCGGTAGGCGCGCGGCTCGGCCATGCCCAGGATGGGCAGAGCGTAGGGAAACAGCGCGCGGAAGGCCGCGTCCTTTTCGCGCAGAATATCGCCGTACATGCGCGTCAGCTCGCGGCAGCCGCCGCAGCCCTTTTCCGCCAGCGGGCATTTCATCTTGCGTGTCCTCCCGGATTATTTTTGAATCTCGTGAATCAACTTGAGCACGGCCATCGTGCCGTCGGCGGGCGGCGCGTCATGCAGGGCGGCGCGCAGAGAATTGCCGTCGCGCACAAGCTCCATGATGGCCTGGTACAGGGTGTCCGGGGTCATCTGATCCTGCGGCAGCACGCGGGCCAGGCCGCGCTTTTCATAGGAGGCGGCGTTGAGAATCTGATCGCCGCGGCTGGCGCCCTTGGGATAGGGAATCAGCAGCATGGGCTTGCCCAGCGCCTGAAACTCGCACAGGGCGTTGGAACCCGCGCGGGAGAGAATATAATCCGCTGCGGCCATCGCGTCGGGCAGGGCATCGGACAAAAACTCCACCTGATAATAGCCGTCCAGCCCCTTCAGGCTTTCATCCAGATTGCCCTTGCCGCACAGGTGGAGCACCTGCATGTGCGGCAGAAGATTGGGCAGCGCCGCGCGCAGGGCGGCGTTTACGCTTTGCGCGCCCAGGCTGCCGCCCATCATCAGCAGAACCGGCTTATCGGCGGTAAAGTGCGCCATGGCCAGCCCCTTTTCGCGGTTGCCGGAAAACAGCTCGGGCCGCAGCGGCGTGCCGGTGAACACGCCCTTGGGGGCCAGCGCCTGCGCGCATTCGGGGAAGGTGGTGGCTACTTTTTTGGCAAAGCGCGCGCAGATTTTATTGGCCAGGCCGGGGGTCAGATCGCTTTCATGGCACAGCACAGGCACATGATGCAGCCACGCGCCCACCACCACGGGGACGGATACGAAGCCGCCCTTGGAGAAGCACACGTCGGGCTTGAGCCTGCGCATCAGGTGCGCGCTCTGGAACGCGCCGGCAATCACGCGGAAGGGATCGGTGAAGTTCTTCCAGTCAAAGTAGCGGCGCAGCTTGCCGGATTTGACCACATGATAGGTCACGCCCGGCAGATTGCCTACCATGCCGTGCTCGATGCCATCCTGCGTGCCGATGTAGTGCACCTCGTACCCTTCCTTCAGCAGATGGGGCAGCAGCGCCAGATGCGGGGTGACATGTCCGGCCGAGCCGCCGCCGGTCAATACGATCTTCTTCATGGCTGATTTCCTCCCGTCCTTGCGATCACGGTATATTTTTCAATCATTTCACTGGGGTGCAGCGCCTGCTTGGCGGCGCGCAGCCCCTCGTCGCCCATGTCGTCCTCGCGGTTCAGATAGCATACGCCCTTCGGCGCGTGCGCGGCGTATTCGCGGCAAAGCAGCTGGTTTGCGCCCGCCACATCATGCAGCGCCTTTTCGATGTGCACATACAGCGTATCGCCCACCGCCGTGCCCAGGCTCACGCCTACCGTGCGCCCCTCGGGCAGGCGCAGCAGGCCGCAGTACATGCCCAGCACCTCCGCGTGCGCCAGGGTATCCAGGGTGTAGCCAAATTCCGCCTGCGCCAGGGGATCGCTTTTTTGCAGGGCGGATTCGTTATCCACCAGGAAGGCGCGTATATCATCCATATGCGCGGGATCGACGATTTCATAGATGAAGCTGCCGTGATCCTTTAAAAAACGGTTCACATGATTGCGCTGGCCGGCCAATCTCCGCCCGGCGTAGGTGGACAGCTGCTCGCGGGGATACAGATAATCGGCCCATTGACGCTGCGGCTGACAGTCGATCTCCTGCCCATAGCAGGCGCGCAGCGCGTCCAGCGCCTCAGGCGGCACGGTGGCAAAGCGCAGCGAGCCGTCTGCTTCGGGGGCGATACGGGACAGGCTGAGCGCAGGAGCCTCCGATCCGCAGGGGAAAAGGTGGTAAACTTGTCCGTCCGGGTAGCGCATGCGGATGTAGAGCATATCGCCGCACAGGGCGTACTCGGTGGAAAAATAATCGTGCCACATATAGATTACGCCAGCGGTGTAATCGCAGCTGCGATAGGGCTGGTGGGCAAGACGCTCACGCAGGGCGGGAATGGCCGCCGCGTCAACGGGGGAATATGCGAGCATATGGTATCCTTTCGGCTCATTGCGAACCTTAATCAAAATCAAACCCCAGATGCAGGGGGATGGGCAGCGGATCGCCGATGGCCTGCGCCAGCGCGGTGCCTCCCTGCGCGCAGGGAATCAGCGCTGACAGGCTACTGCAGCCGAGCTGCGTGGCCAGCGCCTGCGCGGCCGAAGCATCGCCCAGTGCCTCGCAGAGCGTCAGGCAGTCATCCTGCACGCCGGTGACGGCACAGGCAGCGCGCGTATCGGCATACAGCCCGCCGCCCTCGCAGGAAAGCATGCGGCAGGCAAAGGCGCACAGGTTCTCATCCCATACAATGTGGGGAGCATTCCGCAGCAGCGCTTCGCGGGCGGCGAAGTAGGCGGGGCCATCCACGGCGGGCGGGGCGGAGCCGGGTGCGGCGGGCAGCGTCAGACGCTGCGCGGGCATCGCATCTTGCCAGCCAAGCCGCTGATAAAGAGCGTGCAGGGGCGCATCCTCCGCGTGTAGAAACACGCGCTCACAACGCTCCTGCGCTGTTTGCAGCAGCCGCCGGGCATGCCCCTGGCCGCGATGGGCGGGCAGGGTGGTCAGGGCGTACAGATACAGCGCGGGCAGGGAAGCCTGGCCGGGCTGATACACCTGGCAGGGCAGCAGCGCCGTCATGGCGGCAGGCACGCCGTCCTGCAGGGAAAGCAGCGTATCGCAGCGCTGCCATACAAAGTCAAAAAAAGCGCGCAAAAACCAATCCTCATCGCCAAAGCCCGCGCGAAGCATGGCTTCTGCCGCGGGCCAGTCGCAAGGATCGGCCAGTCGGACGGACAAGGGGCCCGTCATTTGTTTTGCGCCTTTTTCAGGGTGGCAAGGTGCTGCCCTTCCTCCTGGGCGATGGCCAGGAAGGCGGCCTGCGCCTCGGGATAGGCTGCGCATGCGGCGGCAAACTGCGTGTAGCAATCCACGGCCAGCGCCTCCTGCCCGGCGGCGTAAGCAAGCAGCTCCGCAGGGGAGGCAAAGGCTCCCTCGCGCGCCGCGCCGCCCAGACCCTCGTCAAACAGGATGCCTGCGGCGCGGGCAGAAAGCACCAGCGCCTCCGCGTGCTCGGGCACACGGCCGGAGAGCATGTGGGTGAAGCGGCGCAGGTGCTCCCGCTCCTGGGACAGCATATCGCCAATCGCGGCGGCGATGGGGCCGTCGGGCCAGATCAGGGCCGCGCGCTCGTACAGCTTTACGGCGCGCTTTTCCATTTCGCAGGCGATGTAAAGCGCGTCGCCCGCGGTTTTAACAGCCACGCCGAGCATGTGTCAGCCCTTCTTTTCGGCCAGGTATTCGTTGATCTGGTGCACCAGCTCATCCACATTGGTGCCGTGGACGGCGCAGGCGTCCTCCAGGCTTTCGGCGGTGGCATGGGGGCAGCCCAGGCAATGCATGCCGAACTCCATGAACAGGCGGGCGGTGCCGGGATCAAGCGAGAGTACTTCGCGGATGCTCATTTCCTTGGTTACCATAAGATCCTCCATGATGATAATTTATCGGCGGAAGGGTGTAAAATCCGCCGGGAAACCGCGCGTTTCGCCCACGATATAGAGCGGGCGCGCGCGGGTTTCGTCGTAGATGCGGGAGATATACGCGCCCAGGATGCCCAGGCCCGTGGTGACCGTGCCCGTGCACAGCACCATCAGCGCGGCCAGCCACCAGGCGCCGGCCTGCACGCCGCAGCAAAGCAGAATCAGCAGCGCCAGCAGCCCCAGGCCGCTGATGGCCAGCATGCCGATGCCCAGCACGGAAAGGAGCTTGAGCAGCTTATCCGAAAAGCTGAGCATGCCGTCCAGCGCAAGCTTGAGCATTTTTTTGAGCGGATAATGCGTTTCGCCCGCGAAGCGCTTATCGCGGTCGTAGCGCACGGCTTCCTGCCTGAAGCCTACCCACGCGAACATGCCGCGCAGGAAGCGCGCGTGCTCAGGCATGCGGCGCACAACGTCGGCTACCTGCCTGTCCACCAGACGAAAATCGCCCGTGTCGGCGGGAATATCGGTGCTTGTCATGGCGCGCAGCAGCCGGTAATAGGCAAAGGCGGTAAATTTCTTAAACGCGCTTTCGCCCGCGCGGCGGTTGCGCTGCCCGTAGACCACCTGCGCGCCCGCGCGCCATTTGGCGGCCATTTCGGGGATGATTTCGGGCGGATCCTGCAAATCGGCGTCGATGATGACGATGGCGTCGCCCGTGGCGTAATCCAGCCCCGCCGTGACGGCCATCTGGTGCCCGGCGTTGCGGGCAAAGTGCACCGCGCGCACGCAGGGATCGTGGGCGGCCAGGTCGTTGAGGATATCGGGCGTATGATCGCGCGAGCCGTCGTTTACGTAGACGATTTCGTAATCGCCGTCCATGGCGGACAGCACGGCGGTGAGCCGCTTGTGCGTTTCGCGCAGCACGGGCTCCTCGTTATAGCAGGGAACGATGACAGAATAAACTGGCATATGCGCTCCTTTCGTTTACAGCATTTTAATCAGCATATTGCGCTGCGAGTCCATTTCCAGCTTGAGCTTGCCGTCCTTTTCCAATTGCTTGAGGATATCGGAGAAGCGGCGGAAGCCGATGCTCTTTTCGGTGAAATCGGGATAGCTGCTGATGATATCGGCCTTGAGGATGGAGGGGTTGATGCGCTCGAAGCCGTCGTCCTTATAGCGCTGAAGCTGGGCGGCGAAGGCCGCCTGCCAGGTATCGCGGCGCAGGGGCTGGCTTTCCTGCGCGCCGGGAGCCGCAGCGTCGGGCACCAGGGAAACCATCACGTTGTAGGAATCGTTGCGGATGCGGATGGTGCCAAAGTGCGTGGACAGCTTAGCCAGCAGCTTGCCGAACGTGGCGCAGCCATAGGTCTTTTCGTTAAACTGCGGGCGCAGACGCAGCAGCACACCTTTAAGCTCGCTTGCATACATTTCATCCTCCTCGGATTCCGAGAGGATGCTTTCAATCAGCTTGCACAGCGATTCCTCGTCCTGGACGTCGTCCTCCATGGCCGATTTCTTGGCCTTTGCGCGGATCTCCCGCCGGGGGCCGACGCTTTCCATAAACTGGAACTCGTTGCAGGCGTTGATAAAGATGGTGCTGGCTACCTCGCTGCGGCTGATGCCCAGCACAAACTTGCCCATGCTTTTCAGCGTGCCCACCAGCGGCACATAGTCGCTGTCGCCCGATACGATGCAGAAGCTGTCGATCAGCGGGTTGGAATAGGCGGTTTTCAGCGCGTCGATGACCAGCTGGATATCGGCGTTGTTTTTCTGCGCCGCCCCGTAGCGCAGCGAAGGGACGACCACGAAGGTGTTGGAAAGCAGAATTTCCTTCAGATCGCTGAAGCAGTCGGTGTAGCCGTAGACCTTGCCAAACAGGATATCGCCGCGGATCTTGACCTTTTCGAGAATGTTGTTTAACGTATCGACCTTGGCCCCGCAGTTTTCAAGATCGACAAATACGGCGAATTTCGCGCTGCCCAAAACAGATAGCCCCTTTCATGGCAAAGTTTACCCAAGAATAGTATACCACAAATGTGTGAAGTTGAAAAGTAAAAGCGCTTTTATACTTCCTTTTCGTCCATTTCCGCCTGCGCATGCAGCGCGGCCTGCTTTTTCTCCCATGGCAGCAGGCGATAGCACAGCACCAGCGATATGGCGCAGCACACCCAGCCCAAGGGATAGCCCAGACCCACCAGCACAGCGTTGTGCGTGACATGGGATACGATGTAAAGATAGATCTGGCGGATGACCACAAAGCAGCTGAGCATGCACACCATGGTGGGGAAGGCCTCGCCCGCGCCGCGCAGCGCGCCGCCCAGGATATCGTTGACGCAGGTGAACAGATAGAAGGGCGAAATCCACATCACAAACAGCGAGCCGTAATAGAGCACCTCGGGCTTTTGATTGAACAGGCTCAGCAGAGGCTTGGAAAATGCCATCAGCGGAACCATCAGCGTGCAGGTGCACAGCGCGCCCATGGTCAGCGCCACCCGTGTGCCGCGCTTGGCGCGCGGCACGTTGCCCGCGCCCAGGTTCTGCCCCACAAAGGTGGTGTTGGCCGCGCTGAGGGATTGCTGCGGCAGCAGGGCAAACTGATCGAGCTTGCCGTAAATGGACCAGCCCGCCGCACAGTCCGAGCCGAAGGCGTTGATATAGGACTGCACGAATACGTTGGAAAACGCGGTGATCGCGCCCTGCAGGGCGGTGGGCAGGCCGATGCCTACAATTTGCCTGAGCACCGGCAGCTTGATGCACAGCCGGCGAAAGAACAGCTTATAAGGGCCGTCCGAGCGCGCCAGCACATACAGCACCAGCATGGCGGACAGCGCCTGCGCCAGGATGGTCGCGTAAGCCACGCCCGCAACGCCCATGTGGAACACCAGTACAAAGATCAGATCGCCCGCCGTGTTGACAATGGCCGAGAAAACCAAAAAGTACAGCGGACGGCGGCTGTCGCCCACGGCGCGCAGGATGCCCGCGCCCATGTTATAGAACATCAGCCCCGACACGCCCATAAAATAGATGCGCAGGTAGGTCGTGGCCTCGCTCATCATATCCCCGGGCGTTTTCATCATGCGCAGCAGATAGGGCGTCAGATACATGCCAAGCCCCGTAAACAGGATGGCCATTAGGAAGGTGGTCAGGATGGTGGTGTGCACCGCATCGTGCACGGATTTGCGGTCCCGCGCGCCGTAGGCGCGGGCGATGACCACCGTAGCGCCGGTGGAAAAGCCGTTGAAAAAGCCCAGCAGCGTGTTGATCAGCGGGCCGGTGGTGCCCACGGCGGCCAGCGCCTGGGAGCTGACATAGTTGCCTACCACGATGGAGTCCACCGTGTTGTACATCTGCTGGAAGATCAGCCCCAGCAGCATGGGCGCGGCAAAGGAAAGCAGCTGCTTCCAGATCGTGCCCTGGGTCATATCGGTGCTTCTGCCAATACGCATCGGATTCCCTCCCATCATACATAGCGGCAAAATACCACAAATAAATCATATCGCAAGATGCGCGCGATTGCAAGTGGGCATTTTGTCATATCCTTTTTTGTTTTAGATACAGAAAGGCGGAGCCTTTTTTCAAAGCTCCGCCATGGTTGGTCTGCAGAATTCAATCGAAGAAGAAGACAAAAGCATGATCATTCGCTCAAAGCATTTCATTCTACGCTGAGAATCTAAACTATTCCACCAAATCCAGTTCTTCTTTGATGTCCGCAAGCAGCACATCAGCAGTAGTATCTACTTGATCCTTGCCATTGGGAAAGATACGGATCAATCTGTTAGGGTTTGCTATCAGCAGTTCGCAGAATTCATGAACTTCGATGGAATATATTGCCTTGTCAGGGCAAACTGCGGAAGCAAACATTTCTTCCGGCCATACAGAGATTGAGCACGGCTCGGTTGGTACAAGTTGAGTGGGGTCACAATCCAACCAAACAGTTTCTGTGTCGGCAGCAGTGGCTGCAAAGCTCTTATAGCGTTTGCGGGGGTGGGCATTCATTAGACCTTCAAATCTATTCATGATGATCCTTCCTTCATCAAATTATAAACCCATTTGGAAGTAATGGGCTTGTTTTCGCAGTAAGAATACAAAGAATACTGTCCAAAGTGATAGTGTGGAATAAGCAAAACTTCAAATGTATCCGTACTGAGAAACCGACAAAAATCGGAATTGTAGTACCTGCTTTGCAGATAATACAGCCCAGTCTCTTCATCGTATACATACCCACGATACCTAAAGGGCTGGATCATACCCAGTGTGCTGACGAGTGTGCCAGTCTTGCTGATTGGCCTTGCCCGGAATCGTAAATACAGGATACCATTTTGGCGCCGTTCCTGTCAACTAAATCAATATGTCATCCTGCGGGCCGCTGCGCATTTTTTGCCCCATCCTGAAAAACGAAAATATTTTCCCCGCGCGTGACGATGCCCTTTACTTGCCCGTCTAACAGGTGTAACGTTGCAGGGGAGGTGAAAGCTGTGGATCGGGATTCCTTCATTGCGGAGATCGAAGCCTGCTCGGGCATGATGTACCGGGTAGCCTGGTCGATCCTGCGGAACAACGCCGACTGCGAGGACGCGCTGCAGGAAGCGGCGCTCAAGGCCTGGGAGAAGCGCGGGCATTTGCGGAATGAAGCGTACTTTCGCACCTGGATTACCCGCATTCTGATCAACGCGTGTTACGACACGCAGCGAAAACGCCGGCGTGTGATTCCCCTGGATGAGGTTGCCGAGCGCGCGGCGGCCGCTTCCTCTGATCCTGCCCTGACGCTGGCGCTGGAGGCGCTGCCGGAAAAGCTGCGGCTGCCGCTTGTGCTGTGCTATTCGGAGGGAATGAGCTATGAGGAGGCCGCGGCGGCGCTGCGCATTCCGCTGAGCACCCTTCGCGGACGCATCCACCGGGGCAGGGGACAACTGAGAAAGGAGCTGAACGCGGAATGAAGCGCGAAATGGATCCCTTGAAATTGCGAAACGCCTTTGAGCCCATGCCGGACGGCTGCTATAACGCGCTGATGAAGGCCGCGCGCTCCGTAAAGGAGGAAAGAACTGTGAAACGTGCAGCATTGAGAACGATTGCCATTGCCGTCTGCATCATCCTGGCGGCTATGGCGGCGGCGGTCGCCGCAGGCAGCATCCTGGGCTGGAACGACTTTTTCCGCATCTATAGCGATACCGCCGTCCCACAGACGGCGCAGCAGATCATGGCCGCCAGCGAGCCGGTGACATACCGGCTGGGCGATGTCGTATTTACCGTGCGCGAGCGCTACAGCGATGCGTATCTTGCCATGATTACCACCGAGGCCCATCTGGCCGAGGGTGTAACGGGCATCATCACGGCGGATGCGCCCTTTGATCCCATCAGCGCATACGGCGACAACAGCGCTGCGGTCGCTGCGCGGCTGGGGGTGGATCCCGGCATGACCTGGGCGGAGGCCGCCAGGCAGCTGAATGTGCCGCTATACAGCGTGACGGCGATGCTGGAGGTGCCCGAGGCGCTTTGCGGCAGCGAGGCGTTTGCCGATCCGCTGTTTAATGAAGACGGCAGCCTGTCTTACTTTTCGCTGCAGCCGCTGAACGGTACGGCGGACGCGGCACAGCTTGTCTGCCAGGTTTGGCTGCGGGTTGAAAGGGAGAATCTGGACGATCCGGAGCATCCGATGAACGAGTGGAAGGCGTATGAGCCGCTCAGCATCGCCGTGCAGCCGACGCTTGACGCGCGGGAATATGCCGTTCCTGCCGAGGCACAGACGCAGGGCAATTTTACGCTGGAAAGCGTGCAGGCGCAATTAACGCCCAGCGGCGTGCATCTGATCGCCGTGTTTGCCGCCCAGGCGGGCGCGACGGAGGAGAAAGCCTATGAGCGGCTGCGTGAAGTGCGGTTTGTACAGCCTGACGGCAGTGAGTACCCGACAGGCATGAACCTGAGCGGCGGCATCAGCAATCTGGATCATTGGCCCCAGGTGGAGGTAAAGCAGATGATCGGCACGGAAAAAATCCCCGAGCGCATTGGGATGAGCTTTGCCCGTGGGCAGCAGCCCATCCAGCTGACGCTGAAAAAGTAAATAACGATATTCAAAAGGCTCCTTCGGGAGCCTATTTATTTGGCATGCGGGCGCGGGCTTGCGCATATCCTGCCATAGCGATGAGATAAAGGGAGGATGAAACATGGCACAGACGGCGACGCGGGGCGCATCGCCCCTTTACCGCGATATTGCCGAGCGCACGCAGGGCGAACTCTATATCGGCGTGGTCGGCCCCGTGCGCGCGGGGAAAAGCACGTTTATCAGCAATTTTATGCAGCAGCTGGTGCTGCCGCTGGTGCCGCCCGGACCCAGGCGGGAGCGTATTGTGGATGAGCTGCCCCAGAGCGGCTCGGGCAAGACCATCATGACCACCCAGCCCAAATTTGTGCCCTCCGACGGCGCGGCCACCGTGCAGCTGCCCGACCATGCCTCCGCCAGGGTACGCATGGTGGATTCGGTGGGGTATCTGGTGCGCGGGGCGCTGGGCACGCAGGAGGGCGGCGACGCGCGCATGGTGTCTACCCCCTGGTCGCAGCAGGATATGCCCTTTGAGGAGGCTGCGCAGCTGGGCACGCGCAAGGTGATGACCGATCATGCCACCGTGGGCGTGGTGGTGACGACCGACGGTACGGTGGCGGAGCTGCCGCGCGAGGCGTATGTGCCCGCCGAGGAGCAGGTGATCCGGGAGCTGAAAACCCTGGGTAAGCCCTTTGCCGTGGTGCTCAATTCTGCCCAGCCCGAATCCAGGCAGGCAAAGGAATTGCAGGCCGCCATGAGCGAAAAATACGATGCGCCTGTGACGCTGCTGTCCGCCAAGGAGATGACGGCCGAGGATGTGCAGGGTGTGATGCGCGATCTGCTGTCAGCCTTCCCGCTGCGTGAGATGCGCTTTACCCTGCCCGAGTGGGTATCGGCGCTGGACGATCAGCACTGGCTGACGCAGCATATTGTCAGCCTTGTACGCGAGGCGGGCGCGCAGATCGTGCGCATGCGCGATGCGGAAAAGGCGCAGAGCGCGTTTGCGGCTTCCGAGTATGCCGATACGCCGCAGCTGGATCAGTTGGAATACGGCGAGGGCAGCGCGCGCTTCAGTCTGCCGCTGAAAAACGGGTTATTCAATCAAATTCTCAGCGAGCAGTGCGGGGCGGAGATCGAAAGCGACGGGCATCTGCTGCGCCTGCTCAAGGAGCTGGTCAGCGCCAAGAAGGAATACGACCGTGTGGCCGACGCACTGCGCGAGGCGGTGGATACCGGCTATGGGCTGGTTGCGCCGGCGATGAGCGATGTGACGCTCTACGAGCCCGAGGTCAGCCGCCAGGCGGGGCGCTACGGCGTCCGCCTGCGCGCCAAGGCTCCGGCGCTGCATCTGATCCGCTCGGATATCGAGGCCGAGGTATCGCCCGTGCTGGGCACACAGGAGCAGACGGACGAATTTGCCGCCAGTCTGCGCGATACCTATGAGCAGGATCCCCAGGCGCTGCTGCAAACCAATTTCTTTGGCCGCAGCCTGGAAAGCCTGATCAGTGAGGGCCTGGCGGGTAAGCTGCAACGCATGCCGCCCGACGCGCAGGAAAAGGTGCGCGCCGCGCTGACCAGGATCCTGAACGAGGGCGACGGCGGGATGATCTGCATTCTGCTGTAATGATATAGATATAGAAAAAACCCTCCGTATGACAGGCTGCATACGGAGGGCGCTTTGATTGCGGCGGGGAGATAGCACGATAAACTGGAATTTATATAATTGGTGTGCCTATGTGCTTATCTATTCTCCATTGTGGAGGATTTCCATCATCAGCCCAGTATTCATCCATTGAGATAATTTTATCATTTGCGGTTCTTATGAATGACACCACATGAAAATATACACTTCTATCTTGGGGATAAACTTTTGTTACCGCAATAAACAAATTGCCTGTCACTTCAACTCGTTCAACTGTTCCTTCCCAGTCACCTGGATATTCACAGTTCGCGACAATGAACTCATCGACCGTAAAGTGCTCGTTGGTACAATGCCAATTCACATACGCATCTTTGTGAAAGAAGTTTCTGATCGTGTTCTCATCTTGAGCCAACACAGACTTAATAAAACTGCGTATATCCATAATTGTTTACCTCGCAAATTCCGATTTGCACAATCAAAACACATCGCGAAACGATAGAGAAGCTTCTCTTTCCCGGGCATAATCAGGATCATGGAACTGCCCTCGCAGTCAGCTCAGATCCACCATTCGGGCGTAAGCTGGCCCAGCGTTACGATCCTGTTGTTTTCATAGTCCAGCATGACCTCCACGCCCTTGTAATCCTCCGGCATCAGCTGGGACATCAGCTCCCGGCACGCGCCGCAGGGGGGTATGGCATTGCCATCCTGGCCGACGGCGATCACACGGCGGATGGCGTTCTCACCCTCGGTAATCATATGAAAAATGGCGTTTCGCTCGGCGCAGACGCCCAGCGTGCAGGCGGAGTCCACGCATACGCCGGTGTAGATTTTGCCGCTGGCCGATTCGATGGCCGCCGCCACGCCGCCGGCCTCGATGAAACGCGATACCTGCCGGGGCTTGAGCGCGGCGAGGGCAGCGCGGTACAGCTCGTCCCAGATGGGTTCCATTGCCGCATTCCTCCATCCATAGGCGATAGAATAACAGCGTCCGGGGCAAAGGCTCCGGACGCTGCGCTTGCTGGAAAATCAGAAGATGTATTTGTCGCTCAGCGCGGGACGCTTGGCCATTTCTTCCTGCTTGGCGCGGTACTTTTCGGCCTCGTTGCCCAGCACCGCGTAGGAGGCGACCTTGCTTTCCTCCACGCCCGGCTGGTTGAAGGCGTCGATGTTGAGCAGCTCGCCCTCGTAGGCGGTGGTCAGCTCGAAGAAGTACATCAGCTGGCCGATGGTGCCCGCGTTGACGCAGGGCAGGGTGATGGTCTGGCTCATGCGGCCGGCCTTGAGCAGCGCATACTCGGTGCCCTGGCGCTCGGCCTCGATGAGCTGGTTGAGCGTCTTGCCGCCCAGGAAGGCCACATCGTGGAATTCCTCGCAGCCATGGGGGATTTCCACCGTGCTGCGGAAAGCGCCCACCTTGATCAGGGTGATCACCTTATCATAGGGGCCCTCGGTGTAGAGCTGCAGCTGGCTGTGCTGATCGGTTACGCCCAGCGCCTTGGTGGGGGTCTGACCCACGTTGCAGGGCTTGCCGTCGCGGGTCACGTTCTTGCCCAGGCTTTCGGCCCACAGCTGGCAGAACCAGTCGGCCATGTATTTCAGGCTGTCGGCATAGGGCATGACGGCCTGCACGTTCATGCCGCGCTCGGTGGCGATGTATTGCAGCACGGCCTCCATCAAGGCGGGATTCTGCCACACGTCGCCGCTCTGGCAGCGCTTGTCCATGCACGCCGCGCCCTTGAGCATGGCGCGGATATCGATGCCGCATACCGCCGCGGGGAACAGGCCTACGGGGCACATTTCGCTGTAGCGGCCGCCCACGCCGTCGGGCACGATGAAGTGCTTAAAGCCGTTTTCGCGGGTCAGCTTGATCAGGTTGCCGCGATCCGCGCCGGTGGTGGTGATGATATGCTTGGCCCAGTCGTCTCCCACGGCCTTTTTCAGCGCGTCGGTGAAAATCAGGTACTGGCTCATGGTTTCGGCGGTGCCGCCGGACTTGGTGATGACGTTGAAGCAGGTGGTCTTTACGTCGATTACGTCAAACAGCGCGGCCATGCGCTCGGGGTCGATGTTGTCCTCTACATAGAAGCGGGGGCCGCCACGCTTTTCGGCGGGCAGCTCGTTATAGTGCAGGTGGTTCAGTGCCTGCTGCACGGCGATGGGGCCCAGCGCGCTGCCGCCAATGCCCAGCACCACAAAGGTGTCAAACTGCTTGCGCACCTCGGCGGCGGTCTTTTCGATATCGGCAATCACGGCTTCCTGATTATAGGGAAGCTCGGTCCAGCCCAGCCAGCCCTGGCCGCGATGCGCGCGGACGTTTTCATAGGCCTTTTCGGCCGCGTCGCGCAGGGCAGCGACTTCCTGCTCGCTGATGCCGCGCTCGCCCAGGGTGGCGGACATCATATGGTTTACATCCAGCTGAATCTGGGGTACCATGCACATTTTGCAATCTTCCATTTGTAAATTCCTCCTGTTCGTCGGATCATACGCGCACAGTATATCATATTTTTGCCTTGATTGCATAGAAAAAATAAAGAAAAAAACGGAAAAATAATGAACAAAAATAGTGCTTTCTTTTCAGCATCGCCTCTGCTATACTATCAATTATATCCTGTGGATCGGAGAGGAGCTGTTACCGATGAAAAAGCTGATGCTGGGCAACGAGGCCGTTGCGCGCGGCGCGTATGAGGCCGGCGTGCGGGTGGTATCCAGCTATCCGGGCACGCCAAGCACGGAGATTACGGAGTTCTGCGCTGCTTATCCCGAAATCGACTGCGAATGGGCCCCCAACGAAAAGGTGGCTGTGGAAACAGCCTTCGGCGCGGCCATGACGGGCGCGCGCGCCATGAGCTGCATGAAGCATGTGGGCGTCAATGTGGCGGCCGATCCCCTGTATACCGCGGCCTATACGGGCGTGAACGCGGGGATGGTGATCGTGGCGGCGGACGATCCCTATATGCATTCCAGCCAGAATGAACAGGACAGCCGCATGATCGCCCGCGCGGCGCACATCCCCATGCTGGAGCCTGCCGACAGCCAGGAATGCCATGATTATATTCAGCGCGCTTTTGAACTGAGCGAGCGCTACGATACGCCCGTTTTTCTGCGCCTGACCACGCGCCTGGCGCATCAGCGCTCCCCGGTGGAAATGGGCGAGCGCGCAGAACTGCCTGTGCGCGAATACAAAAAAGACTTTATGAAATATGTGATGATGCCCGGCATGGCCCGCAAGCGTCATCTGGTGGTGGAAGCGCGCGAGCAGCGCATGGAGGACGAGGCCGCATGCCTGGGCCTCAACCGCGTGGAAATGCGCGGCACGGCGCTGGGCGTGGTGTGCGCGGGTGTGGTGTATCAATATGTACGCGAGGCGCTGCCAGAAGCCAGCATTCTGAAGCTGGGATTGAGCTATCCCATGGATCGCGCCGCCGTGCGTGATTTTGCCGCCAGGGTGGACAAACTGGTGGTGATCGAGGAGCTGGAGGGCATCTTTGAGCAGGAGATCGCCGCCATGGGCATTGCCGTAACGGGCAAATGCTACACGGGCCGTCAGGGAGAGCTGAGCGTGCAGCGCATCCGCGAGGCCTTCGGCGCGGATAAAGCGCCGCAGGAGCCCGCGCTGCCCGCGCGCCCGCCGGTGCTGTGCCCGGGCTGCCCGCACAGAGCAACTTTCTTTGCCATCAAAAAGCTGGGGCTGACGGTGTTTGGCGATATCGGCTGCTACACCCTGTGCGCCCTGCCGCCCATTGAAAGCATGGATGCGACGCTGTGCATGGGCGCGTCCATCGGCATGGCCATTGGCGCGGAAAAGGCGCATGGCCGCGATTTTTCCCGCCGCAGCGTGGCGGTGCTGGGCGACAGCACCTTTATCCACAGCGGCATTACGGGGCTGATCAACGCGGTGTATGACCGCTCCAATATCAATGTAATCATCCTGGATAACCGCATCACCGGCATGACCGGCCATCAGCAAAACCCCGCAACCGGCTTTGATATCCATGGCAACCCGGCGCCGCAGCTCAATCTGGAGGCGGTATGCGAGGCAGTGGGGGCGCATGTGCGCGTGGTTAACCCCATGCAGATGAAGGACATGGAGCAGGCTCTGCGCGAGGAAACGCAGCGCGACGGCGTGTCGGTGATCATTGCGCGCTATCCCTGCGCGCTGCTGGATAAGCGGCCCAAGCAGCCCTGCACGATTGCGGATTGCCATCGCTGCGGCGCATGCCTGCGCCTGGGCTGTCCCGCTCTGGAGCGCGGCGCGGACGGCGCTGTGCGCGTAAACGCCGCGCTGTGCAACGGCTGCGGGCTGTGCAAGCAGATGTGCGCCTTTGGGTGCATTACGGGCGGAGGCGAAAAGCAATGAAAGCCAATATTATCATCGTAGGCGTGGGCGGACAGGGCATCCTGCTGACCAGCAAAATCCTGGGCTATCTGGCGCTGAAAATGGGCGACGATGTGAAGGTCAGCGAGGTGCACGGCATGAGCCAGCGCGGCGGCAGCGTGATCACCCATGTGCGTATTGGCGAAAACGTGGCTTCCCCGCTGGTTACGCCGGGCGAGGCTGATATGGTGATCGCCTTTGAATGGCTGGAGGCGCTGCGCTCGGAGTTTTATCTGCGGCAGGGCGGCGCGATGATTGCCAATACCCATCGCATGCTGCCCATGCCTGTGATTATGGGCAAGGCGGCCTATCCCGAGCAGACAATCGACGGGCATCCGCTCTACGCGCTGGACGCGCAGGAGCTGGCCGAGCGCTGCGGCAGCGTGCGCGCGGTCAATATTGTGCTGCTGGGCGTATTGTCCCAGTTGCTTCCCTGGCCGGCCGAGGCATATGAGGAGGCCGTCGCCGCCTGCGTAAAGCCCGCCACACTGGCGGTTAATCTGGCGGCGTTCCGGGCCGGGCGCGCGGCGTATCAGAATATCGCAAAAAACGAGAAAGCGTAAATTCAGAAATGATCGATCAGCAAATTCTGGCCGCCCAGCGGCTGTCGCGGGATGAAATCCATCAGCTTCAAAGCCAGCGCCTGCGCGCGCTGGTGCGGCATGTGTATGACAACGTGCCTTTCTATCGCCGCAAGATGGATGAGCGCGGCGTAAAGCCGCAGGATATCCGCACGGCGGAGGATATCGACCTGCTGCCCTTTACCGAAAAAAGCGATCTGCGCGATCATTATCCCTTCGGCTTGCTGGCCGTTTCGCGCCGTGAGATCGTGCGCATGCACGCCTCCTCCGGCACCACGGGCAAGCCCACGGTGGCGGCTTATACGCGCGAGGATCTGGATAACTGGACGGAGCTGACCGCGCGTTCGCTGGCGTTGGCGGGCATTGACGATACGTCAGTGGTGCACATTGCCTATGGCTACGGCCTGTTTACCGGCGGCATGGGCGTGCACTACGGCGCGGAGCGTCTGGGCGCGGCGGTGGTGCCTGCCAGCGGCGGCAACACCCAGCGCCAGCTGACGCTGATGGAGGATTTTGGCGCGACGGCTCTGTGCTGTACGCCCTCCTATGCGATCAACCTGGCCGAAGCTATGCAGGAAAAGGGCGTAGATATCAGCCGAATGCAGCTGAAAACAGGCGTTTTCGGCGCGGAGCCGTGGAGCGAAAGCATGCGCACACGCATTGAAAAGATGCTGCATATCCAGGCGCATGATATTTACGGACTGACCGAAATGATGGGTCCCGGCGTGGCCATGGAGTGCGAGGCCAAGCAGGGCCTGCATATCTGGGAGGATGCCTTCCTGCCGGAGATTCTGGATGAAAAGCAGCAGGCCGCGCCGGAGGGAGAAGCCGGAGAATTGGTGATTACCACCCTGGTCAAGCGCGGCATGCCGCTGCTGCGGTATCGCACGCACGATATCACCTGCCTGACCCATGCGCCCTGCCCGTGCGGATGTACGCATGCGCGGCTGCGCCGCATCACGGGCCGCAACGACGATATGCTCATCATCCGTGGGGTCAATGTGTTCCCCTCGCAGATCGAGCAGACGCTGCTGCAGATCGAGGGCATTACCGCCAATTATCAGATCATTGTGGATCGCCGCGGCGCGCTGGACACGCTGACGGTAATGGTCGAATTGGATCCTGCCCGCATGAGCGACACCGTGCGCGATGTGGAAGCGCTGTCCGCCTATGTGGCCGCGCAATTGTCCGCCTCCTGCCTGGTGCACGCCACGGTCAAGCTATGCCCGGCGGGCTCGCTTGCGCGCAGCGAGGGCAAGGCCAAGCGCGTGATTGACAACCGCAGGTACGAATAATCCGCATAAAATGCGTCCGGCGAAAGCACAGCTTTGGCCGGACGTTTTCTATTAGGTTTTGGGCTTGGGTTTAAAGCACAACGCGGCCAGAAAACCGAAGAAAATCGCCGCGGCGATGCCGCCTGCGGTGGCTGTCAGCCCGCCGGTGAAGGCGCCCAACAGCCCGGTTTCCTGCACGGCGCGGATGGCTCCCTGCGCCAGCGCGTGGCCAAAGCCCGTCAGGGGCACCGTAGCTCCTGCCCCCGCAAACTGCGTGATGGGGCCGTACAGCCCGACGGCGCTGAGGATAACGCCCGCCGTGATATAGCACACCAGGATGCGCGCGGGCGTGAGCTTGGTTTTCAGGATCAGGATTTCGCCGATCAGGCAGAACAGTCCGCCCACGGCGAAGGCCTTGATGTACATCAGCAGCATAGTCAGCATGCGCTCACCCCCTCGATGATTACCGCGTGCGCAACGCCCGGAATGCTCTCGCCCTGCTGCGTAGTGGTGGGGCTGAGCAGCGCGCCTGTGGCCATGAACAGCACGCGCTTCCACTCGCCGCGCTGAATGCGGGGCAGAATATAGGCGCTGAGCACGGTGGCCGAGCATCCGCAGCCCGAGCCGCCCGCGTGGCTGTCCTGTGAGGGATCATAAATGGTCAGCCCGCAGTCCATCATGCACCCGCGCGGCAGGGGATGGCCCATCTTTTCGCACCAGGCCAGCAGAAGATCACTGCCCACCATGCCCAGATCGCCCGTGATGATGCGGTCAAACTGTTCGGGTGTATCGCCTGTATCGTCCATATAGGCGCATAGGGTGGCCGCAGCAGCCGGAGCCATGGCTGCGCCCATGTTGTTGTTGTCCGTTACCCCCAGATCCACCACCCGGCCGATGCATCCGCGCGCCAGCCGCGCCATGGGCGTGCCAGGCAGGGCTTCGGGTAGGCTAAGCAGCACTGCACCGCCGCCCGTGACCGTCCACTGCGATGCGGGCGAGCGCTGATTGCCGTATTCCAGCGGGTAGCGGTACTGCCGCTCCGCCGTGGCATAATGGCTGCTGGCTGTGCATAGTACGGGCGAAGCGTAGCCGCCGTCGCACATCATGCCGCCCGTGAGCAGCCCTTCGGACATGGTGCTGCACGCGCCGTACAGGCCGAGAAAGGGAAATTTCAATTCCCGCGCCGCCAGGGCGGAGGGCATGATCTGGTTCAACAGATCGCCGCCCACCATGGACTGCACGCCTTTTTCACCGATGTTTACCTTGGCCAGGCACAGCCGGCAGGCTTCGCGCAGCAGCGCGGCCTCGGCCTGCTCGTAGCTGTCCTGCCCAAAGGCCGCGTCCTGCGCCACCAGATCAAAGCAGTCGCCCAGCGGCCCCTGCCCTTCGCGCGGGCCGACCGCGCAGGCTGAGGCCATGATCCAGGGCTTGGTTTTGTATTCAATGGTTTGATAACCGATGCGATTTTCTGCCTGCATACCGGGCCTCACAGATAGATAAAATAGTAGACGATGCCCACGATGACCGACGCCGAAACGCCGTATACCAGCACCGGCCCGGCAATGGTGAACAGCCGCGCGCCCGTGCCCAGCACCCAGCCCTCGGGACGAAACTCCATAGCGGGGGATACCATGGCGTTGGCAAAGCCGGTAATGGGCACCACGGTGCCCGCACCCGCGTATTTGGCGATCACGTCAAACACGCCGATGCCCGTCAGCAGGGCGGTCAAAAACACCAGCGTTACGCTGGTCAGGCTGGAGGCCTGCATCAGCGTCAGGCCCAGCATGCGCGTGCCGATATCGCTGATGACCTGCCCCAGCACGCAGATGGCGCCGCCTACCCAGAAGGCGCGCAGCGCGCCCTGCCCTACCTTGCTCTTGGGGGTCAAACGGGCGATCAGCGCCTTATATTGTGCGATTCGATCCTGTTTTGAGGAGCTTTGCTGCATTGCTCAGCACTTCCTTTCCCGGCTAATCGGCAGCGCGCGGATATCCTTCTGACGGATTTCCCGGTCGCCTGCGCGCGGCAGCCGCATCAGCGGATGAGGAAACGAGCGGTGTTGATTGTCCATGGCTGCGCCTCCGGCATGTTTTTCAGCCTTATTGTGCGCAGAAACGCCGCAAAGCATGCGCATGCGGCAATGATTGACGCGAAATCAGAAACCGGGTATAATAGAAATGGAAAGGCAAAGCATTTTTTATCTTGGGAGGTGCCTATGCACAATTGGCTCAATCGCCTGGAGCGCAGGCTGTACAAATACAACATCCCGCCCATTATGCGCTATATTGTTTTCGCCATGGGCGGCGTGTTCCTGCTGGATCTGTTTCTGGGCATGACCACGGCCTATACCGCGCGCGTCAGCCTGATTAGATACCTGACGCTGAACATTCCCGCCGTGCTGCAGGGGCAGATATGGCGACTGGTGACGTGGCTGTTCGTGCCTCAGCAGGGCAGCATCTTCTGGATGGCGCTGAGCCTGTATTTCTACTACATGATCGGCACGGCGCTGGAAAACCGCTGGGGCGCGCGGCGCTTCCTGATTTACTATGTCATCGGCGCGCTCGCCAATGTCGCAGGCGCGTTTATCGCTCACCTGCTGACTGGCTACGGCATCGGCCTGAATACGTATCTGTACTATTCGCTGTTCATCGCCTTTGCGGCGCTGTACCCCGATATGCAGTTCATGCTGTTCTTCTGCATCCCAGTCAAGGCCAAGTGGCTGGCGGCGATCGACCTGCTGTACTTCCTGATTGCCATCATCGCAGGCCCTGCACAGATTCGCTGCGCGGCCATTGCCTCGCTGGTCAATGTGGCGCTGTTCTTCGGCGAGGATATCTATAAGATGGCTCGCATCCAGTATGCCCAGTGGAAGCGGCGCAGGATGTTCAGGCAATAATATTTCATGCAAAAAAACAGACCGGAGCGGTTCATGGCTCCGGTCTGTTTTTGCATGGGGCGGCTTACAGCTTCAGCATGTCCTTGAAGGCCTGGATGCTGGCCAGCGCCTTTTCCTTTGTATCGGCCTCAGCGCAGAAGCGCAGCAGCGGCTCGGTGCCCGAGAAGCGGCACACTACAAAGCCGCCGTCCTCAAAATACACCTTGCAGCCGTCCTCATAACTGACGCGCCGCACGGGGCGGTCAAAGGCTGGCAGAGCCTTTTGCTCAAACAGCAGGTGCGTCAGCTGGGGCTTTTGCTCGGCGGGATAGGAAAAATCGCTGTCCGCCATTTCAAACGCGCCGAAGCGCGCAGTCAGATCGGACATGATCCGGGCGGGGGAGGCGTTCATGGCGGATACCATCTCCACAAACAGTGCCGCGGCGTAGGCTGAATCCTTGCCGTGGATATGGCCGCGCACGGTCAGGCCGCCGCTGGATTCGCCGCCCAGCACCGCGTCCACCTCGTCGATCTTGGCGGAGATCCACTTGAAGCCCACCGGCACCTCATAGCAGGCTTCCCCCAGGGCGTTGGCCACCGCGTCCAGCATATGCGTGGTGGACATGTTGCGCACCATCGGGCCCTTCCAGCCTTTGTATTCATGCAGATAGTAGTACAGCATCACAAGAATTTCATTGGCCGCAATATAGCGGCCGCTGCTGTCGATGATGCCCAGGCGATCGCCGTCGCCGTCCAGGGCGATGCCCAGATCGTAGCCGCCGTCCACCACCTTTTCGGACAGCTCGCCCAAGCTGTGCTCGCTGGGCGCGGGGGCGATGCCGCCGAAGTAGGCGTCGCGCTCGGTGTGGATGACATCCACCGTGCAGCGCACGGTATGCAGAATAACCATCAGCGCGTAGGTGCCCGAGCCGTGCATGGAGTCAAACAGGATGCGCAGCCCGCGATCACGGATGGCCTGACCATTGATGCGGGCCAGGATATCATCCAGAAAATCGTTAAAGGGATTTTTGACATACTGGATGCTGCCGTTGGCCTCGCCCACGGCGAAAGGCACAAAGCGCGTATCCAGCGCCGTGCCGTTGGCCAGCGCCTCGATGCGCTGCGTGGTTTCCACCGGCGCGTCGCGGCCTTCCTCCACAATCAGCTTGATGCCGTTGTAGATGGCCGGGTTATGGCTGGCCGTTACCTGCAAGGCGCAGTGCAGGTGCTGCTTGAGCACCGTGTGCATCAGCAGGGGCGTGGGTGCGCTGCGGTGCAGAAAAAGCACCTGAAAACCCTGCGCGCAAAATACCTCCGCCAGCCATTTGGCCGCTTCGCAGGAGAGAAAACGCCGGTCGTAACCGATAATGACCGGCCGGTCCGTGCGGCCGTTTTCCTTTAGCCACGCGCATACCGCGCCGCCTACGCGGCGCACGTTATCACAGGTAAAATCCTCGCCGATTCTGGCACGCCATCCGCCGGTTCCAAACTGAATCATGTTCATCCTCCGTGAATAAATAAGATCATTGAAAATATAGCCGCGGCATGGCGGCTGTGCTTGAAGCAGAATGATTTGTCAGCCGCCGGAGGGCTTTAGCCGCTCATGGTGCGCGTGGCGGTATTTGGACGGCGTCATGCCCGTGACGCTTTGGAATGCGCGGATAAATGAGGATGTGCTGCCAAACCCCGCCTGATAGCATACATCCAGCAGGGGCATATCGGTTTCAATCAGGCGCTGGCTATATACGATGCGGCGCTGCAACACATAGTTGGCCACGGTGGTATTGAGGTATTTTTTGAACAGGCGGGATACGTATTCCCGGCTGTAGAAAAAGTGCTCCGCCACCTCGGCCACCGTGGACACCTCGGCAAAGTGCGTGTCCAGATAATGCTGAATATCCAGCACGTTCTGGGGGAAGTACTCCTCGTGATGGGTGCTTTCATCCGCAGGCTTGTTGAGCAGGTAGAAAATTTGCAGGATCAGTCCCAGCGCCAGGGCATGATCCTCGGGCTGTTCCTTTTCAAGCGCCGTATCCAGGCGCGCCAGCAGGGCGGTTAGCTCCTCCATACGGCGCGGCTTGAGCGAGGTGAAAAACTGTCCGCTGCTCTCATGCCGGTGCAGAAACTGCAACAGCGAAGAACAGCCAATGGCGTCAAAGGCGTTATCATACAGATAGAACACGCAGCGCGAATAGGTGGTGCTTTCGGCGTTGATCATGGACATGTGCAGCTTGCCTGGGGGAATCAGGATCACATCGCCATAGCGGGGCAGATAGGACGCGCTTTCGCAGATATAGCGCACATCGCCGCCCTCCACGATCAGCAATTCATAGTAATCATGAAAATGCAGGCCGACCGGATAGGTTTCGCGGTTATATTGCGTGCTGCGGTGGGAATAGATCATGTTTTCGTTGATATCATACTCGTGCCAGTTGGAAAAATGCCGGTTGGCGGCGGAGCGATAATGCGAGAGCAGCTTCATGATCTCCTCCTGCGGTCACAAAATGGAAACGAATAACATGAAAAGCAAATTATTTGTAGAAATATGATCTACAATTGCATTGTAACATACTTGGCATTGCGAGGCAAGAGACGTGCAAATAAAAAACGAGGGGGCTTTGCGCCTAATGTCACTTGGTTAAGCGAGCGACAGAAACAGAGCAACACCAAGAGAAGATGAAACATGGAATCATCAATGTCAACACCATGATGCCTAAGTACAAGGAAAAGCTGGCTGACGACAAAAGGCGGATGGATGAGGTCAAGGTAAAGATAGAAACGAAAACGGCATCCGCGGGGGATATCGTTTAGAAATAGAAAGTGGTCGATCTGCTTTCTTGGGTGGATGCTTTCGATCAGGCAAGCACTAAAAAAAGCATATGATCATCGCTCGACTGGTGGAGCGCATTGAGATCGGGTATGACTCAAGTTCCGCATCAGCGTCGAGCGGTACATACGGATCGCGACATAAGGGCAGGAAGACAGAGACTCCCGCAGGGCAGCTGGGCCTTGCGGGAGCTTTTTGTGATTGTTGGAGTTGATACATGCTTCAGTTGAAACGATCATTTCTTTGCGGCTACTATAATGATTGTCACAATAGCTACTACTGCAACGGCTATTATCATTGTGATCTCCTCCTTATGTAGCATTCAACACCTGACAATGAAACCCATATCACTATGGGGTGTCAATCCACTTAATGATATAATTCGTCCCCATTTGCTTCCCAGTATTAATAATGTACCGTTCCAAAAGTAATTTAGCATTTTCCTTTGATCTTCTAAGCAGGGATTGATCGTTTTCAGCTTCTTGCTTCATAGCACTCTGGGCTGTAGCAAACGCTTCAGCCTTTTCCTTGCCTGAAATGGTAGTAAACCACCCATTCTCAGATAAAGGCTCGGTTAAGGATGATTCATCGGCATAAACGCTAAACACTTTTGCTTCAGGAATGTAAACCTCTACTATTCCATTGGAATCAGGGCCGTTGATCTTTATTTTGCTTGCGTCAATACCAATTTCAACTATTCCACTGTATTCTAGCCAGAACTGTTTGTAGCCGATCTTTGTGTATCCGCCAAACGGCCAAAGCAGAACATCATTAACGAATTTGCTGCCACCATCCGGTTCTTTTTCGTACATTGCAACGTTATGATAGAAACTTCGTAGTGTTGCTAATTCGCAGATAGTATTAACTGATGAGTATTCGGAAAGATTAATTGTTTTTGGTTCTTTATTTTCATTTGGAATTACGAGCAGACAAATAATTATAATAAGGCATACTGCCCCTGCTACTATACTCGGAAAATATTTCTTAACCTTCGATTTGGCGTTTCCTTTCATTTTGATTACCCCCCTTATGCAATACGCTTTTGTCCTGTCAATTCCAAACTAAGGAATAGCCTCGTGCCTTAAGGATCGGGAAGAGTAAGCCTTCGATAGTTGCTTTCAAGTTCTCTTGGGCAGTGTTTATAAGTTCTGATGATTCTCTTGCTTCGTTTTCGGCATCTTCCCTGCTGTATTTCAGCATGCTGTCTATTCCAACATCTGCATCTGACGGCAAGATAGCCATTGATTGCTCATCTATAATAGCTACTTTTAGATCAATATCAGGTAGTGTAGCCGTAACAACTTTCTCTTTAGAGTCAACATCAAATTGCACTTGCTTCATATCAATGCCTGCTTTAACGATAGCGTTGTAACAGATACGACAACGAACTTGTGTTTTATTCTCATCTGTATATATATCAGCAATCCCTCTGTATCTGAACTCGGCGGCCGAAAGCTCAGCAATATCAATAGCATCCGTTAACAAAGATGATGTATTGATGCTCCTTTTTCCAGGCTGATTAAACAACCCAAAGCGAGTCATACAGGTGAGACTAATGGCAATTATGCCAATGCAAAGCACCGCAATGAACAGATGCTTGGTGATATTCTCCCCGCATCGCTTTATCCAATGTGATTCTTTCATTTCTGCCTCCGTTAAGCTTGCCAACTTTTTTTACCCGGTTTTTTGCAGGTATTAAACTACTTCTATCTATTCTACCACAAAAATCGACAAAAAGAAAGTCAGAATTTGTCTTCATTTGTCTTCAGATGACAAAGCGTAAATAAAAAACGAGGGGGCTTTGCGCTCGCCTCGTCAACGTTTGAGCAGCATATACAGATCGTTTACATTGGTGCCCGTGGGGCCGGTGATAAGCAGCGCGTCGTGCTGCTTGAGCAGGGGATAAACGTTGTTATCCGCCAGGCTTTGAGCGATGGCTTGCGCGCCTGCCTGGGCAAAAAATGCGCCGTCCACCAGCCCGCCGGCCGCATCGGTGGGGCCGTCCGTGCCGTCTGAACCTGCCGCCAGCACGCAGGCATTTGCCTGCCCGGCCAGCGTCTGCGCAGCGCCCAGAGCGACCTCCTGATTGCGGCCACCCTTGCCGTGACCGTGCAGATGCACAATCGTTTCGCCGCCCCAGATCATTGCGCAGGGGGCCTGTGCTGTGACGGCATGCGCGGCGATCATGGCGCCTGCTTCACGTGCCTCGCAGGATAGCGCGGTATCCATGATTTCAGCGGTATAGCCAAGGCACTGCGCCTCGCGCGCCGCGGCTTCGCATAGCAGGCGCACGTTGCCGGCGATCACCGTTTCCACGCCTGAGAGTGCTTTGGGCGTTTCGATATGCAGCGCTTCCTGGGCGGCAGGGGAAAGAAGCAGGCAGTATTTCTGCACAATTTTCTGTGCCTGGGCGCAGGTACTTTGATCAGGATGCGCGGGGCCGGAGGCGATTACATCCACCGGATCCCCCAGCACGTCGCTGAGCACAATGGTGAACAGCTTTGCCGGGGACAAAAGCTGGGCAAAGCGTCCGCCCTTGACGGCCGAAAGCCGCTTGCGCAGGCAGTTGATTTCGCTGATATCTGCGCCGCAGGCCAATAGCTGACGGGTAATATCGGCAATATCGGACAGGGTAACGCCTGCATAGGGGCACTCAAACAGCGCCGAGCCGCCGCCGGAAATCAGCAGGATGGCTGTGTCCGCAGAGGTTAGAGACTGCGCCATGTCCATGGCGCGGCGCGCGGCGGCTACGCCGTTTTCGTCGGGAACAGGGTGCGCGGCCTCGTAAATTTCCAAATTGCCGATGGGGCCTTCGCTGTGCTGATACTTGGTGATGACAACGCCCTGCCGTACCTGAGATGCGCCCAGCGCATCATAGGCTGCGCGCGCCATGCGCCAGCCTGCCTTGCCGATGGCAAACAGCGTGACGGGATGATCAAACTGCCGACCGCTGAGCGCCCGGCGCACGGCCGCGTCAGGCAGCACCGCATCAAAGGCGGCGCGCATGATTTGCAGCGCGTCTTCTTTTATTGTGTTGTTCATGCGTTCACCTTAGCGGCTGCATGCTTGCGGCGGATCAGCCGGATGCATACGCCCACGGCCAGACCCACGATGGCGGGACACAGCCAGCCCACGCTCAGGTCAAAGAAGGGCAGCGCCTTCTCGGCAAAGTCGATCGCGCCCTGCAGGTGCAGCTTGCCAATGACAGGCTTGGGCAGCGCCTTGAAGAAGTCAAACAGTGCGGCGATGAGGGTGAAGAAGGTGACGGAAGCATAAATGGCGCGGTCATGCTGGAAGATGCCGCCCAGCAAACCCAGCAGCCCCAGTGTGATGGCCAGCGGATACAGCAGCATCAGCACCGGCAGGGAATAATCGATGATCGCGTTCAGGCCCAGATTGGCGACCAGGAAGGACAAAACGCTGAAAATGACCGCCCATACGCGATAACGCGGGCCCTTGGGGAATAGCGCTACAAAGGTTTCCGCGCAGCTGGTAACCAGACCGACCGAGGTTTTGAGGCACGCCAGCGTGACCGTCGCGGCCAGAATCAGCGCGCCCGCGCGGCCGAAATAGTGGCTGGCAACCACCGAGAGCACCTCGCCGCCATTGGCGCAGGCAACGCCCATGCCGCTGCTTTGCACGCCCATCAGGGTGACAAACACATAGATCACCGCCATGATCAGGCAGCTGAAAAAGCCCGCTTTGGCGGTGGAGCGCGCGATATCCTGCGGTTCCTTTACGCCCAGTGAGCGCAGCACGTTGATCACCACGATGCCGAAGGCCAGGCTGGCCAGCATATCCATGGTATTGTAGCCCTCAAGAAAGCCGGTGAAGAAGGACTTTGAAACATAGTTGCCCTGCGGCTCTACCGCAGCCACATCCACCACGGGATTGACCAGCGCCATGACCACCAGGATCGCCAGGAAGAACAGAAAAACGGGGGTCAGCACCTTGCCGACATAGGTGAGGATTTTGCCCGGATTGAGCGAGAAGCCCAGCACCAGCGCAAAGAAGATCAGCGAGAAAACCGCCAGCGCCAGCCCCTGCTCCTCGGCGGGCAGCAGGCCGGATACCGCCACGGTGAAGGGCACCGTCGCGCAGCGCGGGATGGCGAAGAAGGGGCCGATGGACAGGTACAGCGCGCAGGTGAAAAAGTAGCCATAGGGGCGGCTGACCTTGGAGCTGAGCTCAAACAGGCCGTTGCTGCGGCTGACGCCGATGGCCGCTACGCCCAGCAGCGGCATGCTGACGCCCGTGATGATAAAACCAGCGATGGCCTTCCAGATGTTGCGGCCCGCCAGCTGACCCATATAAACCGGAAAAATCAGATTCCCCGCGCCAAAAAACATGCCGAACAGCATCGTGGCGATCAGCAGCGTTTCCCTTCCGTTCAATCGCTTCTTCATTGTGATACTCCCCGCTTACGTATTTTCAGTCAGTTTATCACATCTGACAGCCCCTGCACAAGGCGTTTACCGATGGATTTGGTTTTTGTTTTGTATTTTGTGGGCTTATTCCACCGTAACGCTCTTGGCCAGATTGCGGGGTTTGTCTACATCCAGGCCCTTGGCTACGCTGACGTAATAGGCCAGCAGCTGCAGGGGGATGACGGCGAGGCTGGGGGCGAAATGCGCGTCGGTTTGCGGAATGTACACGGCAAAGTCGGCGGTATCTTCCAGCGCATAGCGCCCGCAGGCAGTCAGCCCCATCAGGTACGCGCCGCGGCTTTTAACCTCTACCAGATTGCTCAGCGTCTTTTCATACAGCGCGGGCTGGGTAGCCAGGCCGATCACCAGCGTGCCCGGTTCCACTAAGCTGATCGCGCCATGCTTGAGTTCCCCCGCGGCATAGGCTTCGGAGTGGATATAGCTGATTTCCTTCATCTTGAGGCTGCCTTCCAGGCTAATGGCGTAGTCCAGCCCGCGACCGATGAAAAAAATATCCCGCGCGTTGGCAAACTTGGCTGCAAACCACTGAATGCGCGCCTTGTCCTCTAAAAGCCGTGCCATCTTGTCCGGCAGTGTTTGCATTTCGGAAATCATCGCGGCGTATTCTTCGGCCCCCAGCGTTCCGTGAGCCTGCGCCAATTGCAGCGCCAGCGCGTAGCAGGCAATCAGCTGCGTGCTGTACGCCTTGGTGGTGGCCACGGCGATTTCCGGCCCAGCCAGGGTGTAGAGCACGCTGTCCGCCTCGCGGGCGATGGAGGAGCCCACCACGTTGACAATGCCCAGCGTGCGCACACCATGCGCTTTTGCCTCACGTAGCGCGGCCAGGCTGTCTGCCGTTTCGCCGGATTGGCTGATGACGATGGCCAGCGTGCCCTCGCCTAAGATGGGTCTGCGGTAGCGGAACTCGCTGGCGATTTCCACCCGCACAGGTATGCGCGACAGATCCTCGATGATATACTGCGCGGCCACGCCTACATGGTAGGCAGAGCCACAGGCGACGATGACAATCTGCCGGATAGCGCGCAGCAGAGCGTCGTCCAGCCCGGCGGCGCTCAGATCGATCTGATCATCCTTTATCAGCGCGTGCAGGGTATCGCGGGCAGCCTTGGGCTGCTCATGAATTTCCTTCATCATAAAGTGCTCATAGCCTGCCTTTTCGGCAGCTTCGGCGTCCCAATCGATGTGCGTGGGGGCCTTTTCAATCGGCTCACGGTCGATATTGAAAAACGCTACCGTGCCTTTGCCCAGCCGCGCAATTTCCAGATTGCCAATGTAATAAACATCACGGGTGTATTGCAGGATGGCGGGCACGTCGGAGGCCAGATACCCCTCGCCCTCGCGCACGGCCAGGATCATGGGGCTATCCTTGCGGGCGGCGTAGATTTCGCCCGGCGCGTCGGCAAACAGCACGGCCAGGGCATAGGAGCCGCGCATACGCGACATGGCGCGGGCCAGCGCGTCCACAGGCCCCAGGGCGTATTTGCGCGCGTAATAGTGAATCAGCTTAACCACGATTTCGGTATCGGTTTGGGAATGAAAGGCGTAGCCTGCGTGTGTTAGCTTATCGCGCAGCTCCTGATAATTTTCGATGATGCCGTTATGGACGGCCACCACCGTGCGATCGTCGCTGCACAGGGGATGGGCGTTTTCCACCGAGGGCGCGCCGTGCGTGGCCCAGCGGGTATGCCCCACGCCGCAGTCGCCCGGCAGCGCCTGACCGCCGTTGGTCATATCATACAGCGCGCGCAGGCGGCCGCGCGTCTTGACAATCTCAATTTCCCCGTTGCCCTCGCGCACAGCCAGGCCGGCCGAGTCATACCCGCGGTATTCCAGATGAGACAGCCCTGCCAGCAGGATGGGAGCGGCGGGACGGCTGCCGGTGTATCCAACGATTCCGCACATGTTGATTTCTCCTATCTTAAAGCATGCGGCGTGATATGCCGCCACGCTTTAGTGTGTGTGCGGATGGGGCGCTTTATGCCAAATGAAAAGGGCGGCTCGATATCGAGCCGCCCCCAAAAACGCTGGCGTTACTTCAGATAGGTGGTCAGCATGAAGCCGATCTTGCCGTCCACGATGACATGCGCCCAGTTGCCGTTGAAGCCCAGCAGGATGGCCTCGGTATCCTTGGGATACAGACCCAGGGAATTGCTGGAGGTGCTGGCCTGTTCGCGCAGGTTGACCTTGCCGGAGGAGTTGATCTTGAGCAGCGGCATGGCGCTGGCCACATAGTTGGTGGTCAGGTATTCGGCCTTCATATAGCCTACCAGGTTGCCGATGCGCACCTGGGTGAAGCCGTTATCCAGCGTGCTGAGCACTTCCACATAGACGCCGTTGTAGTACTTGCCCAGGGAAGAGCTGTCGGTGGTGGGCTCGCGGCGCAGGTTCAGGCGGTCGCCCGGATAGGGGTTGTTGACGATGGCGTAGCTGGTGGGCACGGCGATGTTCCAGCTGGCGGATACGTGGGAGCCAACGGGGCCGTTGTTCCAGTAGGGATTGGAGGAGGTGGTGCTGGCGGAAACGGTCTTGCTGGTGACGCCAGTCTTGGCCATGAAGCCGACCAGGCCGCCTACCTGCACAAAGTACCAGCTGTCCATATCGCCCAGTACCTGCACCTGCGTGCCGTTGGCATACAGGCCCAGCAGGTTGCTGTTATCGGCCATGAAGGTGGGGGTGGAGCGCAGCAGCACGCCCTTGCCCTGGCTGCTCTGCAGGCTCATGATGGGGGCGGCGGACTTGACGGCGTTGTTGATGAAGTCCATTTGCAGGAAGGCGCGCTTCACATAGCCGGTGTAATACTCGCGCACGCCGATGGGATTGACGGAGATTTTAGCCCAGGTGGCGTCATAGAAGGAGGATACGATGCAGACATAGGTGCCATTGTAGAACTTGCCAATTGCAGCAGCGCTGTCGCTGGGGCCTTCGCGCAGGGTGATGTACTTGGCCGAGGGATGGCTGATCATGGCGAAAGTATCGCCGCCATCCGCCAGCGCGGCAGCGGGGAGTAGAAGCATCAGAACAAGCAGGATGGAAAGAAAGCGTTTCATCATCGTTTTGTGTCCTTTCATTTGGGTTTCACTTATAAGACGTAAATCAAATGGGTTTTCATCCCATGATTTTCAAAAAAATTAGAAAATATTTCATTGCTGCACTTCGCCCAGGTATTCTTCCAGGCATTGGCCGCTTTGCTGCATGGCCAGACTGTGCTCCGTGCCCACATAGCGGATGTGCCACGCCTCGCCCGCAAAGCCGGTGATCTGTTGCTTCTCATCTGTATAGCGCAGGATAAAGCCGTATTCCCAGCAATGCTGGTGCAGCCAGGCGCACTGCGGGGTGCCCAGGAACATGCTGGTGTTTGGCACCGTCATATCAAAGGCAAGGCCGGTGTGATGCTCGCTGGCGCCGGGATCGGCCACGGTGACGCTGGCGGCCGAGCGGCAGCGAGACAGGCTCCAATCGGGATTGTTATTCTGGAAGCTTTTGACCTTGTTGTCAAAGATGCGCTGCTGATCGGCATAGCTGCGGTAGGCGGCGCTGACCTGCCAATTGGTAATGCCGTCCGCCTTGGCGGCCTCAAGCATACGAAGCAGGGCGTCCGCCGCTTCGCGAACTCCCTGCGTGCCGTCGTATTTGATTTTGACCAGCGAAGAATCGCAGTATTCCGACAGGTTTACCAGGTCGGCGGGCGCAAAGTCCGAAGCCACCGGATGCTGGCGGTTGACCAGCAGGGGCTGGCTGCCGGCAAGCACCTGCACGGCTGCGGGCGTGGGGGTAACGAGCATGGGCTGGGCATCGTTGGAATAGAGCATTTCCAGTGTTTTTTGCCCGGCGATGCCATCGTCATCCAGCCCGTGCTGAGCCTGGAACAGCTTCACCGCCGCGCGCGTGCCCTTGCCGTAATCGCCGTCCAGCACGCCGGAATAAAAGCCCAACTGCTGAAGCCGCGACTGCAGGGCCTTTACCTCATCGCCGCTGGAGCCGGAGGACAGCATGGCGGGCGTGGCCGAAGGGGGGGGCGTGGGCACGAAGGTCTGCGCCGATTCGGAATACAGAATGGCCAGCGTTTGTTCGCCTGCTACGCCGTCGGCCTTCAGCCCATGCTGAGCCTGGAAAGCCGTCACCGCCGTCTGCGTGCCCGTGCCGTACTGACCGTCCACATCGCCGCTGTAATAGCCCAAATCCTTGAGCCGCTGCTGCAATTGCTTTACTTCGATGCCGATGGAGTTCTTTTGCAGGATGCAGGGCGTGGGCGTGGAGGTGGGAAGGGCCGGATCCTCCGTGATGCGCACGGTGCGCGGGGTGATGGAGGGCGTGGGCGTAATGGCCGCCTCGCGCTGATAAACGCGCTGATCCTGCAGGGCAGAAATGCCCACATACAGGATGGCGATGACCAACAGGATGATGACCGCCAGCCCCAGGTAGGATGCTCCGCCGTTTTTTCTCATTTATGTATAGCTCCTTTGGTATGGTCAAAGTACCCTGTCAGTATACCCTGATGCGTGGGGAATGTCAACTTTCAAAGGTTTCAAGCCATTGCTCCACTGCCTGCGCGCTGCCAAAGCCGATGCCCAGATGCACCGTTTCCAATAAATCCTCAGGCAGGGCGGAAAGGGGAATATCCAGCTGGGCCTTGAGCGCGTAGCCGTCGCCATAGGCGTTTTCATAAATGCCCAGCACGCCCGCGCCGTCGGGCATGACCACCAGATGCTCGGGGCAATATAGCTGCATGGTGCAGCTCATTTCGATTTCCGAGGGGGAAAAGGAGGTGATCGACCAGTCGGAGAACGCCTGCTGCATCTGCTGCAGCGTGCAGCCCTTGTATTCCTTATCGGCGGCAACGCGGCGCGTTACATCGTGCCCGCAGCGGGCGTAATGGATGGTCTGGATCAGCTGGCAGCCTTCCTCCACGTTTTCGCGGGCTTTGGCGGCGGCACGGGTTTGCGTGCGCCCAACGGCAATCATAATCACCACGGCGGCGGTCACAGCCAGCAACGCCGCGCCCCACAGCCGCGCGCGGCGGCTCAGTTCGTCATGTTTGGATTCCATAAAAATATCCACCTCCGCTGCCAGTATGCGCATTCCTGCGTTGCATCATACGGGAAAAGTGTGCTACAATAGGCGGCGAGGTGATTAAAATGCCTAAGAAGGCTGTTTTGTTTGATTTGGATGGAACGCTGCTTAACTCCCTGCCCGATATCAGCCGGTGCATGAATACAGTGCTGGAAAAGCACGGCCTGCCGGTATATCCCATGCTGGATTATCGCTATATGACCGGCAACGGCGCGCTTAAGCTCACCCAGCGCGCGCTGGGCGAGGCGCATCAGGAGCTGGAGCAGACGGTGCTGGCCGAATACGCTGCGCTGTATGCCAAGCACTGCTATGATGAATCCTACCTTTATCCCGGCATTGCCGATATGATGCAGGATCTCAAGGCTGCCGGCTATCGGCTGGTGGTGCTGAGCAATAAGGATGATCCCGATGTGGCCAGCGTGCTCAATCATTATTTTGACGAGCCGCCCTTCACGGTGATGCGCGGTCATCTGCCTGGCGTGCCGCTCAAGCCCGATCCGGCCGCCGCGCTGAATATTGCCAAGGAGCTGGGCATTGCGCCTGCGGATTTCTGGTATCTGGGCGATACGCCCACCGACCTTGCCACCTGCCGCGGCGCAGGCATGAACTTCATCGCCGTCGCCTGGGGCTTCCGCAACCGCCAGGAGCTGAGCGAGGCGGGCGCGGAGCGCATTGTGGATACCCCGGCGCAGGCGCTGGAATATATGCTTAAATAAAAGCAAATAGAAAAGGGACGGTTTTCACTGAACCGCCCCTTTTCTATTTTATTTATGCATCTTTCGGTATTCGCTGGGCAGCAGCCCAAAGTGCTTGCGAAACTCCGCCGAGAACTTGCTGGCGCTTTCATAGCCGATCTGCTGGGCAATCTGCCCCATGCCAAGCTCCGTGCCGCGCAGCAGCTCGGCGGCGCGCTCCATGCGGTGCTCACGGATATGCGCGGCGATAGAATCGCCGTATACATCCTTGAAAACGGCCTTCAGGGTGGAAGGGTTCATCAGAAACTGATGCGACAGCTCCTCAATGGTTACGCGTTGCTGCAAATTTTGCGTCAGCTGATCGTGTACCCGGCGGATCACCTCAGTTTGCGCGGCGGGATACTGCGGCAGGGTGGCGCGCTGCGGGGCGGGCTGCTGATACAGGCGCAGCAGCGCTTCCTGTGCTTTTAATTGATAGGCGGCGGGCAGCAGCGCGGCTGGCAGATCAAAGAAGGAGCACAGCAGCGTGCGCAGCGCTTCGGACTCAGGCAAAAGGCACAGCGGCGCGTCGGCAAAGAACTTTTGCTTCAGGGCATCAAGCGTTACCGGCGTGCGAGCAAGCGGCTCGGGCAGCGCATCGCCGCTCAGGCATAGCAGCAGCCCATCGTAGCAGGCGTTGGGCAGCGTCAGCGTGCGCTCGCCGCCCAGGCACAGCAGCGCTTCGCCGTCGCCCAGGTAGCGCGTGCCGCCCTCCGGCAGGGCAAAGCCCGCGCGGCCCGTCAGGCAAAAGTGCAGCGCCAGCGCGTCCGCAGGCAGGGCGGGAAGCGTAGCCTGATCCATATCAATATAATGAAGAAATGTGAGCGTGATGCCAGAATAAAGCGCGATCGGCGCGTTGTACACCGGCGCATCCTGCGGGCATTGCCCCTGCGCGTGCGCAGCGCAGCAGGCGGGACAGCAATCGCAGCGCATGATCCATCCTCCTTCATTATTTCGGACAGGAAACCGCAATGATTTCCTCAATTACCTGGTGCAACAGACGGCTTTCATCGCTGTCGGCTGCGCGATAATAGACTTCCTTGCCCACGCGGCGACTTTCAATCAGCCCGCTCAGGCGCAGCTGGCGCAGATGGTGCGATACCGCCGGGCTGCTCATCTCCACCATGGAGGAGATGTTGACCACGCACTGTTCGCAGTGGCATAGCAGCCAGAAAATGCGCAGCCGGCTGGAATCGGACAGCTGCTTGAACACATTGGCGGCCATCGAAAAATCGCCTGCCGCATGCAGGGCTTCAATCAGGTGCGCCTCCAGGGATGCGTCGCCGTGGTGATCGTGGGGCAGCTTCATTTGCTCTGTCATGGGAATCCTCCCCCGCTGTTTTAGTCCGTTTGGAAATTCTTATCGCCCGTTTGGCAATGCCGCGCGCAAAGCGGTTGACAGCCGGGCCTGAATTGATTATACTGCGTTCGTAACGATTAAACAAGTGCTTAATTGTTAAATCAAAAAAGATTGCAGCTTGAAAGGGGTACGCATCATGAAAAAGACTTATAAGATCGAAGTGGACTGCGCCAACTGCGCCAACCTGATGGAGGAAGCCGCCAACAAGACCGAAGGCGTAAAGAGCGCCGTTGTGAATTTCATGACGCAGAAGATGACCGTGGAGTTTGCCGGGGGTCAGGACGAAGCCGCCGTGATGAAGAAGGTCGTTAAGAACTGCAAGGATGTAGAGGACGACTGCGAAATCTACCTGTAAGATTGCATTCAGATAGGATCACCGCCCTGCGCGGGAAAAGAGGATAAGCTATGAACAAGAAACAGAAAATTATGCTCTGCCGCATTGCCGCCACGGCCGTGCTGCTGCTGGCGCTGAACCTGCTGCCCATTGCCGGCGCCGTGCGCATCATCCTGTATCTGGCAGCTTATCTGACGATCGGCTACGATATCCTGCGCAAGGCGGGCAAGGGCATTGCCAAGCGCCGCATGTTCGATGAGAACTTCCTGATGGCCGTGGCCACGGTGGGCGCGATTGCCCTGGCGATTATCGATAAGAGCGGCGATTTCAACGAGGCCGTGCTGGTCATGCTGTTTTACCAGATCGGCGAATTGTTCCAAGGCTATGCCGTGGGCAAGAGCCGCCGCAACATCAGCGCCCTGATGGATATCCGCCCTGACTATGCCAATGTGGAGTGCGATGGGCAGCTGAAAAAGGTGGATCCCGACGAGGTGGCCGTGAGCAGCGTGATCGTGGTGCAGCCCGGTGAAAAGGTGCCCATCGATGGCGAAGTGATCTCGGGCCAGTCCAGCCTGAATACCAGCGCGTTGACGGGCGAAAGCCTGCCGCGCGATGTGCATGCGGGGGACGAGGTGATCAGCGGCTGCATCAACATGACGGGCGTGCTGCGCGTGCGCACCACCCGCGAGTTTGGCGAATCCACCGTGGCCAAGATCCTGGAGCTGGTGGAAAACTCCACCTCCCGCAAGTCCCGCTCCGAGCAGTTTATTTCCCGTTTTGCCCGCGTCTATACGCCCGCTGTGTGCTACAGCGCGCTGGCGCTGGCCGTGCTGCCGCCGGTGGTTCGCCTGATCCTGGGCATGGGTGCGCAGTGGGGGGAGTGGATTTACCGCGCGCTGACCTTCCTGATTGTCAGCTGCCCCTGCGCGCTGGTCATCAGCATCCCGCTCAGCTTCTTCGCCGGCATCGGCGGCGCCAGCAAGGAGGGCGTGCTGGTCAAGGGCTCCAATTATCTGGAGGAGCTGTCCCGCACCAAGACGGTTGTGTTTGATAAGACCGGTACGCTCACCCAGGGCGTATTCGAAGTAAGCGGCGTGCATCATCCGCAGATTGCCAAGGAGAAGATTCTGGAATACGCCGCGCTGGCTGAGTGCGCGTCCTCCCATCCCATCAGCAAAAGCCTGCAAAAGGCCTATGGGCAGGAGATGGATCGCAGCCGCGTGAGCGATATTGAGGAAATCGGCGGCGAGGGCGTGAAGGCAGTGGTGGACGGCGTGCCTGTGGCTGCTGGCAACGGCAAGCTGATGCGCCGCATGGGTCTGGAAGCGCCGGAGTGCCGCAGCGTGGGCACCATCGTGCATGTGGCGGTGGATGGGTCGTATGTGGGCCATATCGTGATTTCGGATATTGAGAAGCCCACCGCCAAGGAAGCCATTGAAAAGCTGAAGAAATCCGGCGTAACCAAGACCGTTATGCTCACCGGCGATGCGCGCCGCGTGGCCGAGCAGGTGGCCGGCGATCTGGGCGTGGACGAGGTGCACAGCGAGCTGCTGCCCGGCGATAAGGTGGACGAGGTAGAAAAGCTGCTGGCCAGGAAAGGCAAAAAAGAAGTGCTGGCCTTTGTGGGCGACGGCGTGAACGACGCGCCCGTGCTGTCCCGCGCGGACATCGGCATCGCCATGGGGGCCATGGGTTCGGACGCGGCCATTGAGGCGGCGGACGTGGTGCTGATGGACGACGATCCGCTCAAGATTGCCAAGGCCATCCGCATCTCCCGCAAGTGCATTGGCATTGTGTATCAGAACATCACCTTCGCCCTGGTGGTCAAGTTTACCTGCCTGCTGCTGACCGCGCTGGGCTACGCCAAGATGGGCGCGGCGATCTTCGCGGATGTGGGCGTGATGGTGCTGGCCGTGCTCAACGCCATCCGCGCGCTGCGCGTGCATAACCTGTAAATCGGATATGATTTATTTAAAGGCCGCTCGAAAGGGGCGGCCTTTCTGCATGAAAATTTATGGGTATAGCCTGCCTGGGCTTGACAAACGCTATGAACGCGCCTATAATAAAAATACCCCATGGGGGTATATTGAACGGAGATGATCTGAATGGCTATGGATATGCCCTGCCCGCATTGCGCGCGGCACAAGGAGCGTTCGCCCGGGGAATACAGGCGGCTGATGAACCGGCTCAGCCGCATCGAGGGGCAGATCCGCGGCATCCGCGGCATGGTGGAAAACGGCGCGTACTGCCCGGATATTCTGGTGCAGTCCGCAGCGGTCAACGCCGCCATCAACGCCTTCAACCGCGAGCTGCTGGCCAGCCACATCCGCACCTGCGTGCGCAGCGATATCCAGGCGGGCAACGACGAGGTGATTGACGAATTGCTTTCGACGCTGCAGAAGCTGATGAAATAAACCCTTATTTTGGAGGACAACCATGAAACAGTATACCGTAACGGGCATGAGCTGCGCGGCCTGCAGCACTCGGGTAGAAAAGGCCGTATCCAAGGTGCCGGGGGTCACTGCGTGCTCGGTGAGCCTGCTGACCAACTCCATGGGCGTGGAGGGCACGGCTACTCCGCAGACAATCATCGCTGCCGTGCAGGCCGCGGGCTACGGCGCAAGCGAAAAGGGCGCGGAGGCCGCCGTCAGCCCGTCGGAGGCTGAAAAGCAGTTAGAGGATCACGATACGCCTGCCCTCAAGCGGCGGCTCATCTGGTCGCTGGGCTTTTTGATCGTGCTGATGTACTTCTCCATGGGCCATATGATGTGGGGCTGGCCGCTGCCCGCCTTCTACAATGACAACCATGTGGCTATGGGCCTGACTCAGCTGCTGCTGACTGCTGTGGTGATGGTTATCAACCAGCGCTTCTTTGTCAGCGGTTTTAAGAGCCTGTGGCACCGCGCGCCCAATATGGATACGCTGGTGGCGCTGGGCGCGACGGCGGCCTTTGGCTACAGCACCTATGCGCTTTTTGCCATGACGGGCGCCCAGGTGCGCGGCGATATGGACGCGGTCATGACCTATATGATGGACTTTTATTTCGAGTCTGCCGCCATGATCCTGACCCTGATTACCGTGGGCAAGATGCTGGAAGCCCGCTCCAAGGGCAAAACCACCGATGCGCTCAAGGGGTTGATGCGCCTGTCGCCCAAGACTGCCAATGTGCTGCGCGGCGACAGCGAGCAGACCGTGCCCATTGCCCAGGTGCGCGTGGGGGATATCTTTGTGGTGCGTCCCGGCGAGAACATCCCTGTGGACGGCGTGGTTATCGAAGGCGGCAGCGCGGTGAACGAATCGGCCCTGACGGGCGAGAGCATCCCGGTGGATAAGGCGGCGGGCGACAGCGTGTCGGCCGCTACGCTCAACCAGTCGGGCTTCCTCAAGTGCCGCGCTACCCGTGTGGGTGAGGATACCACCCTGTCGCAGATCATCCGCATGGTCAGCGACGCGGCGGCCACCAAGGCGCCCATTGCCAAGATTGCCGATAAGGTGTCGGGCGTATTTGTGCCCACGGTGATCGCCATTGCAGCAGTGACCACCCTTGTGTGGCTGCTGCTGGGCAAGGGCGTTGGCTATGCGCTGGCGCGCGGCATTTCGGTGCTGGTGATCAGCTGCCCCTGCGCGCTGGGTCTGGCAACGCCTGTAGCCATCATGGTAGGCAACGGCCTGGGCGCGAAGAATGGCATTCTGTTTAAGACCGCCGCATCCCTGGAGGAAGCCGGGCGCATCCAAATTGTGGCGCTGGACAAGACGGGCACGATCACCGCGGGCGAGCCCAAGGTGACGGATATCCTGCCTGCCGAGGGTGTAAGCGCGGATGAACTGATGCGCCTGGCCTATTTGCTGGAGCGTAAGAGCGAGCACCCGCTGGCACGCGCCATTCTCAGCCGCGCCGAGGAGCAGGGTATGCAGCCTGAAGAGGTGGCGGACTTTGCCATCCAGCCCGGCAACGGCCTGAGCGCCGTATGGCAGAAACATACCCTGCGCGGCGGCAATATCGACTTTATCAGCGGCGCGGCGCATGTGCCTGATTCCCTGCGCGCGCAGGCGGAAAAGCTGGCTGAGAACGGCAAAACGCCTCTGTATTTCAGCCGGGATGATCAGGCGCTGGGCGTGATTGCCGTGGCCGATGTGATCAAGGAGGATAGCCCACAGGCTGTGCGCGAATTGCAGGGCATGGGTGTGCATGTGGTCATGCTGACCGGCGATAACGAGCGCACCGCGCGGGCCATCGGCGCGCAGGCGGGTGTGGATCAGGTAATCGCTGGCGTGCTGCCTGACGGCAAGGAGGCCGTGATCCGCAAGCTCAAGCAGCATGGCAAGGTGGCCATGGTTGGTGATGGCATCAACGACGCGCCCGCCCTGACGCGCGCGGACGTGGGCGTCGCCATCGGTGCAGGCACGGACGTGGCCATCGACGCGGCAGATGTGGTATTGATGAAGAGCCGCCTGAGCGATGTGCCTGCGGCCATTCGTCTCAGCCGCGCCACGCTGCGCAATATCCATGAAAACCTGTTCTGGGCCTTCTTCTACAATACCATCGGCATTCCGCTGGCGGCGGGCGTGTTTATCCCGCTGGGGCTGACGCTCAATCCCATGTTTGGCGCGGCGGCCATGAGCCTGTCCAGCTTCTGCGTGGTGACAAACGCGCTGCGGCTGAATCTGTTTAAGCTGCGCGACGCATCCCGCGACCATAAGATCCGCCAGAAGGATACCGACTTTACCGTGTCAGCCCCTGGCGCGATGCGCAAAACGCTGCACATCGAGGGCATGATGTGCCCGCACTGCGAGATGCGCGTCAAGCAGGCGCTGGAGGCTGTGCCGGGCGTGAGCGAGGCGGCGGCCAGCCACGAGAAGGGCACAGCGGTGGTTACGCTCAGCGCCCAGGTGGATAACGACGCGCTGCGCGCCGCCGTGGAAGCGCAGGATTACAAAGTAACCGCGATTGATGAAAACTAAATGCGCCTTTGCGCGCCGCCTGAAGAATTTTGCCGGGCGGCGCGTGTCTTTTTATAGGGAATTGTAAGATATCCTGCGGCTTTTCTTGTATTTGCGCCCATGTTATGCTATACTGCATAGTGGAATCATCTATAAAAGGAGAACATTATGAATTTTCCGGCAATTATTGCGGATAAAAAATTTGGCCGCGCGCTGACGGGCGAACAGATCGAAGCCTTTGTTCGCGGCGCGGCGGATAAAACTGTTCCCGACTATCAGCTTTCCGCCCTGCTGATGGCCATTCGCTTAAACGGCATGGATGCGCGCGAAACGGCCGATCTGACGCTGGCCATGGCGCGCTCGGGCGATATGCTGCATCCCGATGTGGGCGGCATCCCGGTGGATAAGCACTCCACCGGCGGCGTGGGCGATACCACCACCCTGGTGCTGGTGCCGCTGTGCGCTGCCTGCGGGGCGAAAATTGCCAAGATGAGCGGCCGCGGCCTGGGGCATACCGGCGGCACGGTGGATAAGATGGAATCCATCGGCATGCGCACCAGCCTGCCGGAGGCGGATTTCCTGCGCCAGGTGCGCGAGATTGGCTGCGCGGTGGTGGGCCAAAGCGCCGAGCTGGCTCCCGCCGATAAAACGCTGTACGCGCTGCGCGACACCACGGCCACCGTGGATAGCCTGCCCCTGATTGCTTCCAGTATCATGAGTAAAAAGCTGGCCTCCGGCGCGCAGGGCATTGTGCTGGACGTCAAGGTCGGCTCGGGCGCGATCATGCCCGATTACGCCGGTAGTCTGGCGCTGGCTCAAACCATGGTGGATATCGGTACGCGCGCGGGCCGCAATGTATCGGCCCTGCTTACGGGCATGGACGAGCCGCTGGGCTCGCATGTGGGCAATATGCTGGAGGTCAAGGACGCGGTGGAGATCCTGCGCGGCGAAAGCGCGGGCCCGCTGCTGACGGTGTCGCTGGCGTTGGGTGCGCAGCTGTTGACGGTGGGCGGCGTGGCTGCCAATCCCGAGGAGGGCGAAGCGATGCTGCGCCGCGCGCTGGCGGATGGCAGCGGCCTTGAAAAGCTGCGGCAGCTGATCCGCGCCCAGGGCGGGGATGAAAGCGTATGCGATCATCTTGAAGCGCTGGCCGACGCGCCCATTGTGCGCGATGTCGCCGCGCCGCGTGCGGGCGTGATCGCCCGGATGGATACCACCCTGCTGGGCTATGCCGCGCAGGAGCTGGGCGCGGGCCGCAGGCAGAAAACCGATCAGATCGATCCGCGCGTGGGCTTTATCATGCGCTGCCGCGTGGGGGACAACCTGTCCGCGGGCGCGCCCATCTGCACGGTGTACGCCGCCAATGAGGAAACCTTTGCCGGGGCGCAGCAGATGATTCTGCGCGCGGTGGAAATAGGGGATGCGCCGACGCCGCCTTCCCGCCTGATTTACGCCATGGTAACGCCGCAGGGCGTGACCGAATACTGAAAGGATAGGAAAATAAAATGAAAAAAATCGTTGTGCTGCTGATCGCCATGATCTTGTGCCTGTTTGCCTGCTGCGCGCTGGGCGAGGAAGCCGCGATGCTGCGCCAGGACGAACTGATTAATCTGCGGGACGAGCTGGTGGAGTCTGCCCGCAGCATGCCCGCCGAAGCGCTGACGGTGTATGAAGAAGACGGCATGTACAAGCTGGATTATGATGCTTTTGCGCTGGACAGCGATCAGAGCGCGCTGACCGACACGGCGGTGATCGATGGGGTTGAAATTACGCCCTCCGAAAATACGCTGTCGGATATGCGCGGCCTCAAGCCCGGTGATTCGCTGGAGCAGCTGCTGGCTGCTTATCCGCTGGATAATCCTTCCCTGTCCGGCACGCATGATGAGGCGGTGCTTTACATCTCCGGTCAGCTGCCCGGCACGGTCAATACGGGCCGCCTGCTGCGCGATGGTTCCCGCGCGCAGGTAGTAGAGCATGCCATCTATGCCGCACAGGGCGATCAGGTGTATGTAAGCTATGCCGTGTATACCCTGCAGGACGATGTGATCACCGCCATTCAGGTATTGATGCAGGATCAGCCCATGACCCTTGGCGAAGCTCAGGCCGAATTGGAGCAGCTTTCTCAGCTGCAGGCCAAGGCCGATTACAGCGTGTATCGCTCGGACGATCCCGACGAGCTGGCGCTGGAGGATCTGTATTTTGGCGGTTTCGATTTTGTATCTGGCACGCCTGAGCAACTGCAGGCTCGTCTGGGCGCGGCGCAGAGCGATACCTGGCAGCAGGACGGCGCGAACTATCTGCGCATCCTGCAGTGGGAGGGCATCCAGGCTATCTTTAACTATGACAGCACGCGCAATCTGCAGCGGCTGAGCCTGCTGGAAATCTACGAGGATATGCTGGAAGGCCCCCGTGGGCTGCGCATTGACGATACGCTGGCCAGCGTGATTGGCCGTTTCCGCCATGGCGCGAACGAGGGCGCGCTCTATGGTGACGGCGTAACGGCCCCCTATGGCCGCTGCGACAAGAACAACGATGGCACGGCCAGCATTGCCTATGCCGTGCAGGCGGAAAATGGCACGGTGCTGCTGCGCCTGACCGTTGTGGATGGCCGCCTGGCCGATATGACCTGCGCCTGGAGATAATAAAAACAGCCGATACCATACTGAATCCCTGATCAATCAGCGGGGGGAGTAAACGATGAAAATCGACCTGACGTGCCCGGTGGAGCTGTGGCATTATGCGCTGCCTACCCGGCAGTATCCTGTCTGCCATTTGCAGCTGTTCAATTTGACGGAGCAGACTGTAACGAGCTTACAGGTAGTCTTTGCGTGCTATGACGCGCAGGGCGCGCTGATGTCCCGCCAGGTAGAGCGCATCCAGGCTCAGCAGGGGCTGGGGCGCAGCGCCTTTGAGGTGACGGCGGCCATTGATGGCGGCGAGCAGGCGGAGGGTCTTGATTTTTCCATCGAAAAGGTGTGGTTTGAGGATGGCACTGTTTGGCGGCATACGGCGGGCAACGTAAGCGAGTATACCTCCAATGCCCTGCCTGCCGGCCGCAGACTGGATGTGCTGCGCTATCTGGCAGGCGCTGACGCGCTGGGCTATCCCAGCGATCAGGGCGCGGTGTGGATGTGCGTGTGTGGCCGCCCCAATAGTGCGCGCGAGGATACCTGCCGCCGCTGCGGCAGGCTCAAGCGCGATGTGTTTACCAGCTTTAACGAAGCCGCGGTGGAAACGGTGATCTTCGAGCATGAAAACGCGATGGAGGAAAAGGCGCGCCGCGAGCGGGCCGAGGCTCAGCGCGTTGCCGAGCAGCGCGAGGCGGAAGCGTTGAAAAAGCGCAACCGCCGCCGCAAGATCACCCTGATTGTTACAGGCTCTGTGACGGCGCTGGTGCTTACCTTTGGCGTCTATTTCCATGGCATTCCTTTCTATCATTATTACACCGCCAGCCGTCAGCTGGATAACGGCGTGTACACCGCCGCGCGCGCGGGCTTTGAAAGCCTGGCTGCCCGGCAAGGACGCTATTCGCTGCCCATCAAGCTGGATTTTATTGGGCTGGATATTGATCTGTTGGATATGCGCCTATATTACAGCAGCGAGGATCTGGCCAAGGAATGCACCTATCGCCAGGCGCGGGATACCATGAATACGGGCACCATTACGGCCCTGAAAACCGCACAGGATGCTTTCGACAGCCTGGGCGATTATCGGGACAGCCGCGATATGTCCCGTGCGGCGCGGTATCAGCGTGCGCAGCGGCTGCTGGCTGCCCGTCAATATGAAAGCGCAATTGCGCTGTTTGGCGAGATTGCCGATTATCAGGATGCGGCAGATCAAAGCCGTGCGGCGCTATACCAGTGGGCGCAGGAACGCATGGACAACATGGACTACACGGCTGCCCGCGAAAAATTCCTGTCGCTGGGTTCCTATCAGGATGCTGCCGATAAGGCCGCCATGTGTCTGTATCAGCCTGCACAGGCCGATATGCAGAGCGGCGATTATCTGGACGCGATTGCGCTGCTGGAACAGTTGGATACCGATTTTGAAAACACGGCCGATTACCTCAAGGCCAGCTACTATGGCGCGGCCAATCAGTATTTTTCCAATGAAGAATACGAAACGGCAGCGGAGTACTATCTCAAAGCCGGCGACTATCTGGACGCTTACACCCAGGCCACGGCCTGCCTGTACGAGCCGGCGGTGGATCTGTACGAGCAGGGCGATTACGCCCAGGCCAAGGAGATGCTGGAAAAGATAGCGGGCTTCCGCAACGCGCAGGAGCTGGTCAACGACTGCTGCCGCCAGTTGGCGCGTGAAAAGGCCGAGGCGGGCGATTATGCCGCCGCGCGTGAGCTGCTGATCGCCGCCGTATCCGACGACGAAGCGACGGCCATGTTGCAGGAGTATACCTACATCCCTGCTGTGCAGCTGCAGGAGGCGGGCAATCTGGACGGCGCTGCTGCGCTGCTGGAGAACATTCCCGGATATCAGGATGCGGACGAGCGCCTGCGCCAGGTGCGCTATGTACAGGCGGAGGAGCTGCTGACGGCTGGCGATTACGCGAGGGCGATTGCGGCCTTCGACGCGCTGGGCGACTTTGCAAACAGCCCGGAGGAAGCGAAGAACGCGCGCTACAGCCTGGCGGCTGAGGTGCTGGAGCAGGGCGATTATACCCTGGCAATCGATTACCTGACTGACCTGGGCGATTATGAGGGCAGTGCCGAAATGCTGCAGCGCGCGCACTATCTGCTGGGTCTGCAATTGCAGGAGGGGCAGGATATCGCCGCCGCGACAACGCAGTTTGAGCTGGCAGGCGATTATCAGGACGCCCGTGCCCGCTATGACGATTGTGTGTATCAGCTGGCCGGCGAGGCTATCAAAAATGTGGATTATCAGACCGCTGCGAATTACCTGCAAAATATCCCCGGCTATGAGGACGCGGAGGCGCTGCGCCGCCAGAGCGTGTATCTGAGCGCCGAGGCCAAGCAGCAGGAAGGGGATCTTTCTGCCGCCGCCGCGCTGTTTGCTTCCATTCCTGATTATCAGGATGCCGCCGACCGTGCCGCCGCCTGCTATGACGCCTATTATGAGGCGGTGTATACCGCCGCGCGCACGGCGATGGATGCACAGGATTACGCTGCCGCCGTCAATGCCCTGGAAGGTATGCAGCGCGAGAATGTATCGGAAAAGTATGCCGATATCGATGATATTTACAATGAGGCTAACTACAATTACGCAAATGAACTGTACGCGCAGAAGAAACCCTATGAGGCGCTGCGGTACTATCGCAACATCCCTGATTACAAGGATGTAACCGAGAAAAAGCTCAACCGCATCTGTTATCGCATCCTGGGCAGCTGGGTCAGCGCCAAGGGCATTAAGATGGAATTCCGCGATGACGGCACCTGCACCATTGATGGCAAGGATGGCTATTTCAACGTGAGCATGTACGCCATGAGCGTGGGCACGCGGGCGAACGACCTGAACCAGAACTGGCAGATTTATTCCTGCACGGATAAGAGCCTGTCGGTGATCAACAACAGCAATAAGACACAGTATAAGCTGACTCGAGTGACAGAAGAATGAAACGATTAACGCAAAAGTATCAGCTATATACGCAAACTGAGCGCGATGGACGCCTTCCCGCACTGGATGGCGCCCGCGCGCTGTTTGTGCTTTTCGTGGGGTGCTATCATATCTGGCAGCAAAGCTGGTTGACACCCAACATATCCATATTCGGCTACTATATATCGCTGGATCCCTGGCTGCGCTCGGGCTATATCTGGGTGGATGCGATGCTGCTGCTGTCGGGGTTTCTGCTGTATTTGCCCCATGCCGAGGCCGCTGAGAACGGAGGCAAGGCTCCGAGTATTTGGCAGTTCTATAAAAAGCGTTTGCTGCGCATTGTACCGTCCTATTACCTGTGCGTGCTGATCATGTTGATCTTTGTGGCCCTGCCGGGCGGCAGCTATAACAACCCGGACGGCACCTTCAACGCCTGGTACATGGGGCGCGATTTGCTGGCGCACGCTACGTTTACACACACGCTGTTTCGGTTCAGCTATATCGGATCGCCCCTCAATGGCTCGTTGTGGACGCTGGGCGTGGAAATGCAGTTTTACTTGGTTTTCCCGCTGGTGGCGCGGCTATTCCGCAAAAAGCCCGCGCTGTGCTATGCGGGCATGCTGGCCGTTGCCTTTGGCTATCGCGCGTGGGTAGCCACACTGCCCGATACCACGCTGTATTTCAATCAGCTTCCGGCGCAGCTGGATGTATATGCCAATGGCATGGCGTTGGCGGGAATCTACTGCGCCATTAAGCGCCGCACAAAGCAAGATGGCTGGACGCGCGCGCTGTTTACAGGGGTGCTGATCGTTGCCTGCTGCCTGATTGCGCGCCTGATTTCCGCGCAGGCGGGGGAAAGCGGGTACGATCATATCCGCCTGGGGCAGATGAACCGGCGCTTTTTGTTTTCGGCGGCGGTCGGGCTGGGCATGATGGGATTGCTTTACGGAGCTCGGCCGTTGCGACTATTGATGGGCAATCGCGTTACGCGGGTACTGAGCGAAATCTCGTTTCAGTTCTATATGTGGCATCAGGTGTTCGCCGTGCAGCTCAAGCGCTGGAATATTCCAGTATCCGAATATGAAACGCCCTGGACGGTGGGCGACCGCACCTGGCAGTATTTATACGTTGCGCTGTGCTTTGCCGGGGCGCTGGCCATTTCCGTGCTGGTTACCTATGCTTTTGAGCAGCCCATTGCGCGGCTGGGCCGCGGGCGGCGCGCTGGCAGGAAAAACAAATAGACAAGCCGCTCATCCTGTGATATACTGCAAATAATTACGAAAGTATTACGACTACGCGATGGAGGCATGGCATGCGCATGAACAAGATCCTTCAATCCGGACTGGCGATTGTCCTGGCAATCTGCCTGCTGCTGCCCGGCGGCTTTTTTAGCGAAGCCGCTCTGGCGGAGGATACCACCATGGATGGCACGGTGCGCGTGTATCTGTCCTCGCTGGGTTCGCCCTCGCGGTTGGATATTACCATTTGCGGCAGCTACTCGCTGGATGGCAGCGGCGCGACCGCCCTGGCCAACGGCAGCACGGTGACGGTGGGCTTTAACAGCACAACGGGTCAATTGACCCTGACCCAAAACGGCGTGACCAGCGCCATGGGCACGGATTTTCGCCTGCGCCGCCATTCGACCAGCGCTGCGGACAACGGCGTGAAGATCAGCCAGGCGCGCGTCAGCGGCAATCTGTATCCGGGCGATCTGCAGTTCAAATCCGTCCGCAGCGGTGGCGTTTACAAGTTGTATACCATCGCGCATGTGTTTATTGAGGATTATCTGTGCGGCGTGTTGCCCTATGAGATGGGCAATTCCTCCCCGCTGGAATCGCTCAAGGCGCAGTGCGTTTCGGCGCGTACTTATACCGTCCGTGCCATGAACGCCTCCACCGCGCGCAGCTACGACGTGGTGGATACTACCAACGATCAGGTGTATAACGGTACGCCATCAGGCAACGCCCGCTGTGTGCAGGCGGTGCAGGAAACCCGTGGTCTTGTGTCCATGAACGGCAATGCCTATACCGCTACCTATTATACCGCGTCCAACGGCGGACAGATTGAATCGGTGCGCAACATCTGGGGCTCCACCCAGTATGATTATATTACCGTCAAGGACGATCCCTACGATTATCAGAATCCCGCTTCCGTTGTGCGTTCCTTCCAGGTGAATAAAAGCGGCACGCAAAGCAACAGCACGCTTGGCAGTCTTTTGAACGCTAAGGCCCAGGCTGTGTTTGGCACGCAGAGTGTGAGCATTGAATCCATCGATGCCATTACGCCGCATACGCCGCGCTATGCCGCGCCCAGCCGCTTGTATACCAAGCTGGATTTTGACGTGACCGTCACGGCAAACGGCACGCGCAGCGCCGGTACGCTGACCTTTGATATCTTCAGCGAATTGGAAACGCCCCTGAACATGGGCATCAACGCCGCCAGCAACGAGCTGTGGACGATAACGGCCACGGCCAGCGGCTATACCGTGCAGGCGCGGCGCTTTGGCCACGGCACGGGCATGAGCCAGCGCGGCGCGATGCGCATGGGCGAACTGGGCTATCGTTATGATCAGATTCTGAGCTTCTATTTCAGCGGCTGCCGCATGGTGCCCTATACCTTTGTCCGCACAATTCTGAGCGAAATGGGCAGCGGCGCAAGCAGCCCCATTCTGACGGCCGATACCCCGGCTCTGCCGCCCAGCACCAGCGCCAGCACGGGTGTGATCCAGACGGCTTCCGCATCGGGCGAGGTGGCGCTGCGCGTTGCGCCCGACAGCACGGCCGATATCATCACGGGCCTCACCCAGGGCACGGCGGTGACGGTGCACGCGGTCTATGGCGATTGGTATCTCGTTACCTGCGGCATCCTGCACGGCTATGTGCAAAAGGAAGGCTTGCAGCCCGGCAGCGCGGTGGACGGTGTGATTGTATCGCCTACCACCCTGGTCAGCTACGGCACGGTAAAGAATACAAGCTCGCTTAACCTGCGCGCGCAAGCCAGCCTGTCTTCCTCCGTGCTGGCCCAGATTCCCGTCGGCACGGTGCTGCCCATGATCTCCATCAGCGGCGATTGGGGCTATACGCAGTATGGCTGCCAGAGCGGCTATGTGAATATGGGCTATATCGCGCAGTCCGATCGCTATACGGGCAATGCGGGCGATGGCGACGCGACGGGCGCTACGGTGATCGCCGCCGACGGCACGCCGCTGCGCATGAGTGCCAGCCTGTCCGGCTATACGGTGCTGACCGTGCCCGAGGGCGCGCTGGTCAAGATCAAGCATGACGACGGCGCATGGGCGCAGGTGTATTACGGCGGCTTCATCGGCTATGTGCTGTCCTCCGCCTTGCAGCGCAACGGCATTACGGTGGATGAGGAAATCGATACCCCAAAGGCGGGCGAACAGTACGCGGTGGTCAACAGCACGTCTTCTTCGCTGAATCTGCGTACCCAGCCCAATATGAGCAGCACGGTGATGGCTGAAATCCCGCGCGGCGAAAAGATCATTGTGGAGAGCGTGGGCGCGGAATGGTGCCGCGTGCGCTATCATGGCGTAACGGGCTACTGCGCGTCGCAGTATCTGCAATTGAACGGCACGAGCGATCCGGATGACGGCAGCCAGCTGACCGCTGTTGTGACCACCGAAAAGGGCTCGCTGAACCTGCGCAAGAGCGATTCCACCGCCAGCACGGTGCTGACTACCATCCCGCGCAACGCGACTATTCCGATCCTGCAGCGCGGCTACAGCTGGTCCAAGACCACCTATGGCGGCTTCACCGGCTATGTCATGAACAAATATCTGCGCTTTAACGACGGCAGCACGCCCACGCCCATTCCCGTGGTAACGCCTATTCCCGTTGTTACGCCTACCCCGCAGCCTGCGCAAACGCCCACGGCGGCGCGTGTGACCACGGTGAGCGGTTCGCTGAACCTGCGCAGCGCGCCCGTGACGGGTAACAATGTGCTGGCACAGATTCCGCAGTATGCCACTGTGGAGGTGCTGGGTATCATCGGTACCTGGACGCAGGTGCGCTACGGCGTGTATACGGGCTATGTGATGAGCGCCTTCCTGACTTATCTGTATGATACGGAGCCTACGCCCATCCTGCCCACGCCTACGCCTACCCCGGCCATTACCTATACCTATGCCCGCGTGACCACGCAGAGCGGCTCGCTCAATCTGCGCGCCCGCGCGACGACCTCGGGCGAAATCCTGGATCGCATCCCGCAGTATGAGTTGGTGTTGGTGCTGGAGCGTCAGGGCTTGTGGACGCGCGTAAGCTATAATGGCAAGACGGGCTATGTGATGAGCAGCTTCCTTTCCTTTGTGGATGTGGACGGCACGCCTACGCCTGCGCCTACCGAGAATACCAGCGGCAAGGTGCTGTATGGCCGCGTGACCACAGTGAAGGGGTCGCTGAATATGCGTGAGCGCGCATCTTCCAATGCGCGCGTGATGCGCACCATTCCGCAGTATGAAACCGTGACCGTCCTGTCCCGCGGCTATACCTGGTCGCAGGTGACATATCAGGGTGCGACGGGCTATGTGATGAGCAGTTTCCTTACCTTCTTTGAGGGGGAAGAGAGCGCCGTCACGCCTACGCCTGCCCCTGCCCCCGTAATCCCCACGGTATCCCAGGCGCGGGTGACGACCGTATCCGGCCCGCTCAACCTGCGCGCATCCATCGGCGGCGCGGTGCTCAAGCGCATTCCGCAAAACGATATCGTGCAGGTGGTGGAGCGCGGCACGGTGTGGACACAGGTGACGCACGAGGGCACGACCGGCTATGTGAAGACTGAGTTTTTGACCTTCCTGAGCGACAGCACGGGCAGCACGCCCTCCTATGAGGAGCCTATGACCGAGCTGGCTACGCCCATTGCCGCCCAGGTGACGCCGCAGGGGTCCAGCATTTATTTGCGCGCGGCCTGCGATGAAAACGCCACGCCCGTGGCCATTGTGCTGCGCGGCGAGTATGTGCTGCTGACGGCGCGGGGGAGCGCCTGGTGCCGCATTGACTATGACGGGCAGACGGGCTACCTGCCTACCCGCTATCTGAACATTCCATGATGTATCTAAATGAAAGAATCGACGATCTTCAGCGGGGCGGTCTGTGCGTGATTCAGCGCGCGGACGCCTTTCGCTTTGGTACGGACGCGGTGCTGCTTGCAGATTTTGCCGCGCCCCGCAGGCACGACCGCGTGTGCGACCTGGGCACAGGCACGGGCATTATTCCGCTGCTGCTTTACGCGCGGGAAAACACAATATCCGCCGATGCGGTGGAAATTCAGCCCGATATGGCGGATATGGCCGCGCGCTCCATGGCGATGAATGGGCTGAACGAAAAAATTCGCGTGCTGCCGGGTGATCTGCGCAGCATCCGCACGCTGCTGCCGCATGCGCGCTATGATCTGGTAACATGCAATCCACCCTATGGCAAGGCGGGCGGTACGCTGCTTAATCCGGATGCTTCCAAGCGCCTGGCGCGGCATGAGGAAAGCTGCGCCATTGAGGATGTGGCCTGCGCGTCTGCCTGGCTTTTGCAAAACGGCGGACGGCTGTGCTGCGTGTTCCCTGCCGCGCGGATGATAGAATTAAGCGACGCCATGCGGAAATACCGCATGGCGCCGAAGCGTATTCGAATGGTGCATTCGCGCGTGGAGAAGGCGGCGCATCTGTGCCTGATGGAGGGTATGCTGGACGCGCGGCCAGGGCTGATCATTGAGCCGCCGCTGGTAATATACGATGAAAACAATGCCTATACGCCAGAGCTACGGCGTATTTACGGCCTTTGATGCGGTTTGGGACAGGTTATCGCTGTGCGCCCGGGCGTATTGCGAGGGTGTCATGCCGTAATACTGCTTGAAAGCGCGATAGAACGTGCGCGGACACTCAAACCCCGCGCCCAGGGAAATTTCCAGCAGCGTCTGATCGCTTTCCAGCATGGCGCGCGCCGCGTGCTGGCAGCGCAGGGCGTTGACAAAGGTGCCCGGCGGGCAGCCCAGCGTTTCATTGAATAAATGGGAAAACCGGCTTTTGCTGTAGCCAAAACGCTTGGCAAGATCCTCCATGGAGATGGAGGACTGATAATGATCTTGCAGATAGATCAGCACATCCTTGATAACGCCCATGCTGCGGGAATCCGCGCAGCGGGGGGACAGTCCTACCTGGCTGATCAGCATGCCCAGCAGCGCGTGCCCCAGGCCGATCTGGGTTTCAATGCTTAGCGTTGTCCAGCTGGTGCGAATCAGTTCCAGCAGGGCGCGCAGGCTTTCATTGCCGGCCGTATCGCAGACGGGTGAGGAAAAAACGTTGTCGCGCAGCGTTTTTTTGAGGGAAGGAATCAAAAACAGCGGGATGACAAGAATGGTCTCTGCGCTTTCTTTTTGTGTGCGGAAAGAGTGCACCATATAGCCCGATACGATTAAAACCTGCCCGGCGTGAACGTCATAGCTTTCGCCGTCCAACAGGGCGCTCAGGCACCCGGAATGCATGCAAACCAGCTCAATGCTGGAATGAAAATGCGGAAAACAGTGGTTATTTACCGCGTTAATGCCATAAATGCGCGGCGCTTCGTCGCGGTGCTGTTCATACAGGCGGCGATAGGGGTTGACGTCAGACAAGGTTGCACCTCCCTGCTTTGTGACATTTCACGCTATTTTAACATATTTTCACGTCTTTGAAAAGATCAAATCGCACGTGTGTTGCCTGTTTTCTTTTGCGGCGTTTTATGTTATAATAATACTCAAATTATGATCCTTGGGAGGATGAACGCATGTTCGGACGTTTAATGAACAGCTTTTACTATGGCAAGAGCGGAAAGGGCGATTACCGCAAGGAGGATCTGCCCAAGAACCGGTGGCAGCTTTTCTGGGAAATGCTGCGCATCCGCCTGTCCGGACTGTGCCGTATCAACCTGATGACCTGTATCGCCTGGATCCCCACGATGGTGGTGGTTGCCATGCTGCTTAACGCTGTCCTTACGGCCAGCGATCTGGTGCGCGTAAAGGATGAGACCACCAATAGCTCTGTGATGATGCTGGTGTATGACGCGCCGGTGGATGAGGATGGTAACCCCACGGGCGAAGCCACGCAGGTGGAGGCTCGTGGCATTTTGCAGATGTTCGCGCTGGCGCTGATTCCCTGCATCCTGATCACCGGCCCCATCCAGGCAGGTCTTGCTTATGTGACCCGCAATTGGGCGCGCGATGAGCACGCCTTCCCCTGGGCGGATTTCCGCGACGCGGTGAAGGATAACTGGAAGCAGGCGCTGGGCGTATCGGCTATTACGTCCGTGCTGCCGTATGTGCTGCTGATTTGTTATCTGTTCTATGGACAGATGCAACAGCAAAGCATGTTCTTCCTGGTGCCGCAGATGCTTACGCTTGTGCTGGGCTTTGTGTGGTGGCTGGGTCTGGTGTTTATGTATCCGCTGATGGTTAGCTATAAGATGAAGTTTGGTCAGGTGATCAAAAACGGCCTGATGCTGGCCATTGCGCGCCTGCCCATGACGATTGGCGTTCGCCTGGCCACGCTGATTCCCACGGGAATTGCCTTTGTGGTGGCGCTGCTGGTGCCCAACGGCTTCCTCTATGCCATGATGGGCCTGGCGGGCTATTACCTGATCCTGGGCAACAGCATGACGCGCTTTGTGGATGCTTCCTTCACCAACGCTGTGTTTGATAAGTATATCAACAGCCGCATCGAGGGCGTGGAGATCAACCGCGGCCTGGCCAAGGAAGAGGACGACGATTATACCGACGAGGATGAGCCTGAGGACGATCATCCCGCCGCGCAGCAATAAGCGGAGGCCTTTGCGCGCATACTGTACCCGGAGGTGATATGCGCGTGCGATTTGTAAACGATGAAATGCGCCTGAAATACCGAGCCGCCGAGCGTCTGGGGCTGACTGATAAGCTGCTTCAGGTGGGCTGGGGCGGGCTCAGCGCGCAGGAGACCGGCCGCATCGGCGGCCTGGTGTCCGGCATGAAAAAGCACAACGGAAAGGACGCGTAATGTATACAGCCTTTGCGGCGGTGTATGACCGCCTGATGCGCGATGTGGATTATGAAGCCTGGGCGCGGCATTATGCCCGGCTTCTGGCTGGCGCGCATGTGCATGGCGGCAATGTGTGCGAGTGCGCCTGCGGCACAGGTTCGCTTACCCTGCCGCTGCGCCGCCTGGGCTATCGCATGACCGGCGTGGATCTGAGCCGCGATATGCTTTCCCAAGCTGCGCAGAAGGCCCGGGACGCGGGGCTGGAGATCCCCTTTGTCTGTCAGGATATGTGCCATCTGCAGCTGCACCGGCGGCAGGATGCCATCCTGTGTACCTGCGATGGGGTGAACTACCTGACCACACCCGATCGCGCGCGACGCTTTTTCCGGGCTGCCTATGCGCAGCTCAAGCCTGGCGGCGCGCTGATTTTCGACGTATCCACCCCTGAAAAGCTCTCCGGGACGCTGGGCGATCATACGCTGGGCTGCCAGGAAGAGGATATCAGCTATATCTGGCAAAACGCATATCATCCGCGCACCCGCACGGTGGATATGCGCTTATCCATTTTTGTGGGCGATACGGACGGGCGCTATCAGCGCCTGGAGGAAACCCAAACTCAGCGCGCTCATACGCTGGAGGAATTAACAAAATATCTGGCCGAGGCAGGCTTTGCCGATATCCGCGCCTATGGAAAGCTGGCTCTGCGCGCGCCCCGGCCGGGGGACGAGCGGTGGCATATCCGCGCCATCCGTCCAAAGGAGAATGCAAAATGATGAATCAGCCTTATACCGAACAGGATGCGCTGCTGCGCATGACCATATGTGGGGGAGAGGCGCGCGTGCTGCTGATGCGCACCACTGCCCTGTCCCAAAAGGCGGGCGATCTGCACAACGCCTCGGATACCGCCATCGCTGCCATGAGCCGCCTGATGACCGGCACGGCCATGCTGGGCGTGATGATGAAGGAAAAGGACGCGAACGTGACCGTCATCGTGGATGGCGGCGGTGTGGGCGGGCGCATGACCTGCGTGGCCCATGGCGGCAACGTCAAGATTTCCGTCACCAATCCCCATGCCGAGCTGCCGCTCCGGGCGGACGGCCAGCCCGACGTGCCTGGCTTTGTGGGCAAGGACGGCACGCTGACCGTGGTGCGCGATTATGGGGTGGGCGAGCCCTATGTGGGCAAGATCAACCTGATTTCCGGTGGCCTGGGCGAGGACTTTGCCGCTTATTATATGAACAGCGAGCAAACGCCCTCCATCGTGTCGCTGGGTTCTATCGTGCATCAGGGCACGGTGATCTCCGCCGGCGGCATTCTGGTGCAGGCCATGCCTGGCTGCAGCGATAAAACGCTGGATATGCTTGATATGCGCGCGATGCTCTTTTCTGGCATCAGCCGCGATCTGTTTGAGGATTCTCTGGACGATCTGGCCGATCGCTGGTTTAAGGACATGGATATGGTCAAGCTCAGCCGGGAGCCGTTGAGCTATCGCTGCGATTGCAACCGTGAGCGTTGTGAGCGCATGCTCATTAGCCTTGGTAAAAAGCAGCTGCTGCAGCTGATCAATGAGGATCATCAGGCTGAGCTGACGTGTCATTTCTGCCATAAGAAGCATACCTTTACTGAGGAGGAGCTGAAAAAACTGCTCAACAGCAGCCTGCAGTAATCGTATAAGGAGAACCGCAATGCCCAATATTGTACCGCTTGATATGCCCGCTGCCTATTGGCGCGATAAGGCCAAGCACGCCAGCCGAGCCGGCGATTATCCCGAGGCTGTGCGCCTGTTTCGCGCGGCGCTGCGAAAGCATGATGATAATGCCACCCGGCGGGAGCTGGCCGCGACGTATGCCGATATGCATTCCTTCCTGGCGGCTGACCGGCTATATATGGAAAATCTGGCGCGCGATCCTGCTGATGTAGATAGCGTGTATGGGCTGGCGCGCAGCCGCTCCCTGGCTGGGGATGAGCGCGCGATGGCTGAAATCCTGGATACCTATCTGCGCGCCGCGCCCTGCGGCGAACAGGCTGACCATGCCCGGGATATCCTGTGGCGGCTGCCCAAGGCGGAAAAGGAGCCGCCGCGCATGCATCGCGCGCAGGTGCTCTGCGCCCAGGCCGCCGATCATCAAAACGAGCCCCAAAGGGCTTTCGAAATGGCCAAACTATCCTGGAAACGCGGTAAAACGCCCGAGTGTGCGCAATTGCTGTGCGAATTGTATTTGCATGCGCATAAGCCCCGCCGTGCGCTGCAATACGCCTACATTGCCTGCAATATGCAGCCGCAGGATTTGAATAGCCGCTTGCAGCTGGCACAGGCACTGCGCGTGGCTAATATGCCGCAGGCCAGCCGCGCGGCGCTCAAGCAGGCCATGTCGCTGTGCAAAACGCACGATCAGGCGCCTGCCTTCTGCCGCATGGCTATGACGTTGGATTTTCCTGACCTGGCTGAGGAAATGATGGAGCAGCGTTTGCGCGAGTGGCCCTGCAGCGTAGAATACCTGTTGCTGCTGGCGTTGGCCCTTTACGCACAGGGCAAGGATCAGGAGCGCGAGAAAAGCGCCCTGCGCCGTGCCGAAATGCTGGATGAGGATGACCATATGGCCCGCGCCTTGCTGGAAATGCCCTGGCATGACGGCCCGCAGGATCCCCGGCAGATGATGAAGCAGTCCATTCGCTTTATGGAAAACATGGCCGAGATGGCTGGCGGCGACGAGGAGGATCCCCAGCACTTGCATCGCCAGCTGGTTGCAATGCTGCGGCTGCCGATGCCGGGCATGACCGAAATGGCCGTGCATCTAATGATGCAGACGCACGATGCGGTGGGTCTGCGCCTGGCGCTGTTAGAGGGCAGTTTGCCGCCGGTGCTGTATGCGCTGATTCTGGATGAATTAAAAGAGATGGGCGAGCCGCTGCCCTGCTATGCGCGTCCGGATGGCAGGCTGTGCCTGGTGCCGCCGCGCAGGCGCCCGCCCTATGACGCCGATTTGCACGATCTGGTGCGCGAGCTGCTTCACCGTAATCATGGCTCCGCTGCGCTGGATGTGGTTGCGCGGCAGATTCCGCAGCTTTGGCGGCGGTTGCCCGAAAGCGCGCGCCGTCATTACGCTCAGTGCCGCGACGGCGTATGGCTTACGGCCTTTTCGGCGTATCTGATGCTGGAAGCGGGCGATCCCATGGCTGCGGACAAGGTGCTGTGCCAGGCTTACCATCCCAAGCGCGTGCGCCGCGCCTATCAGCAATTGATCAGAAGGAGCAGTTCCATTCATGAAGTGTATTGATTTTGACAAGGCTTTTTCCATGTACGCGATGAAGTATTTCCGCGAGCATGCCAAGGAGTATAAAAACTATGACGCCATGGAAGCCGCGATGCCCGATGTGTACGCGCGCTTTCTGGATACGCCGGCCGATTTTCTGGCCAATCAGAAGCCCGGCGAGTATTTTCAAAGCTGGGATGACGCCAAGGTGCTGGTAGACTGGATGGAGGATTATATCAAACAGCGCGTGCCCACGCCCGATATGCTGCTGAACCGCATCACTGAGCTGGGCGATCCTGCCGCAAGCCGCCTGTTTATGCTGCTGCAAAAGGAGCGCGCTCCGCAGGAAGCCCGCATGACCGCGGTATCGCTGCTGAACGAATTGCAAAGCCAGCTGCCGATGGAACTGTATATCCAGTGGCAGCTCAAACGCGAAGCGGAGGACGAGCTGTGCGATGCGGCCGCCGAAAGCCTGACGCAGATGGGCGAGGATGCGGTGCCTGCCATGCTGGCGGCACTGGACGAGGCCAATGATGCAGGGCGCGAGGCGCTGTGCGCCGTGCTGTCGCATTATCCGGATACCACCGGACGGGTGCTTGGTGAGCTTTTGCGCCTGATCCGTCTGCCGGACGCCAATGTAGCTGTGCTGGCGGGATATCTGGGCCGACTGGGGGACGAGCGTGCGCTGGAAACGCTGATCGATTTGGCCTTGCAGGAGGACATCAGCTATCTGACTTATATTGAGCTGCGCTCCGCCATCGAGGAGCTGGGCGGCGACGCGCCTGAGCGTACCTTTGACGAGGACGACCCTGAATATGAGGCCATGTCGCGGCTGCAAATGGACTTTGGCAAAAAGGGCGGCGATGCGGAGGAAGATCCTGATTCTCCTACCGCGCCCGAAATCCCGGACGCGCCCATTAACGGAGACTATCTGCAATGATTTGTGAACGCTGTGGCACGCAATCTGATAACGGCGCGCGCGTATGTCCGCGCTGCGGCGCGCCGCTGCATGTCTATACCGGCAAAAGCGGCGTAGCCTCCATCCGCCAGGGACGCAGCCATGAACCGCCCCGCGTCTATGGCGCGATGCCTGAGCGCCCTGCCGCGCGGGAGGAGCGCTATTCCGAGGATGCGGGCCGCCCGGATAACCGCCGCGGTGTGCAGCAGGGCAAGCACGGTGAGCGTGAGCGCAAAAAGCGCCCTGACATGTCCGCGCCTAGTGTGCGTCCGCGCGGGATTAACTATGCGCTGCTGTTTACCATCCTGGGCAGTGTGTTGGTAGTGCTGATCGCCACAGTATTCGTGCTGGGAATCAAAACCAGCACGGGTCAGCTATACCTGATGCACGCAGTGTCGGGTAATCCGGATCGCGAGGCGAAGGTGATCTCCATGATCGGCGATGAGGCCGCAGCCAGCGCATTGTGGGTGATCGGCGGCGAACAGCTGGATCAGGGCTATATTGCGCGCGCTATTGAAACTTTTGAGCAGGCGTATACGCTGAATCCTAAAATTGATAACCTATATAATCGTCTGATGGAATTGGCCGATGCTTATGAGGCTTCCGGCCAGTTAGGCAGCGCGGAAGAGGTGTATTATCAGCTGTATACTGAGGTCGATCCGACCCAGCCGCTGGCCTACCGCAACGCTATCGCCATCATGACCGATCAGGGACGACTGTTTGAAGCCACGGATCTGATGGCTGCGGCCTATGAAAAGACGGGCGAATTGAGCTTCAAGGCGCAGCGCGAGCAGCTGGTGCCGTTGCCCCCCACGGCTACGCTGGAAACGGGTCGCTTGATGCTGGAGCGCACCACCGAGCTGGTATCCTCGCAGGGCTACGATATCTATTATCTGATGGATGATGAGGTGGGGCAGCTGCCGGAAGACGGCATTCTGTTTGAAAGCCCGATCAAGCTGACGGAGGGCACGCACATTATCCGCGCGGTCTGCGTATCCTCTGCTTTGGTCAGCGACGAGGTTTCCCTTAAGTATACGATCTTCTTCCCCTCGCCCAGCGCGCCCAAATCGCGCATCCTCAGCGGTACGTATAGCCGCCGCGTGCGCATGAAGCTGTATATGGATACGACCAACGATACGCCGGGCCAGGAAGTGACGATTTACTACACCATCGACGGCACCGCGCCCAACAGTGAATCGCCCATCTATACTGACGAGGGCTTCCTGCTGCCGCCCGGCCGCGTCAAGGTGCGCGCTGTGGCGGTAAACCAGTACGGCAAGGTATCCAACGAGCTGGTGGCGGATTTCCGCATCGAGCTGCCCTTCAAAAACTTCTTCCGCGATATCAACGATCAGTTCAAGGCCTTCAAGGTGGGCACGACGACCTATGACGCGATCAAGAAGCTCTACGGCGAGGGCAAGGCCGAGACCGTGGACGATGCGAATGCCACAAATGGCAAGGCGCTGCGCGTTACCTATGATTGGGGCGAGATGCGCTTCAGCGCTGTTGGCGAAACGCTGATTTCTGTCAGCACCAATTATGCCTCCATGGTCGGCCCGCGCAACACGCGCGTGGGCATGAAGGTAAATGAAGTGACCGAGCAGTTCCGCGATATGGGACAGGTGGCCAATGCCCGCGGCAACCGCAGCATTTACTATGACGACGCCACCGGTTATGCCCGCTATTATAAGGATAGCGACACCAGCGCGCATTTGGAATATGTGTATAAGCGCGAGGACGGCGGCCTTACCACCCTGACCTATGAGCTGGAAAACGATAATGTCGTCCGGATTAGAATGGAACTGACGGGAGTGAAAATTCCCTGATTTTACTGATTCGGTTGACAAGCCCCTCCATATGTGTTATCATAAACTAGCTGCCATTGGTATAAGGCAGAATACAGCAAGCAATCACAAAACAAAATGGAGGGTGACATTCTATGGACATGAACAAGAGTCGCCGCGACTTTCTGCGCACTACCGGCAAGGGCCTGCTGGGCGTTGCCGCCGTTTCTATGCTGCCTGTTGGCCTGAACACCGCCGCTGCTGATGAATCCATCGGCGCGCCTGCCTGGCCCTGGAAGTGGGAAAAGCTGGATCCCCAGGAAGTGCTGGAAGCCGGCTACAAAGCCTTCTACACCCACGGCGGCTGCTGCGCTGGCGCCTTCGCCGCTATTATCGAGACGCTGGCTGCCAAATTTGGCTATCCTTACAACCAGCTTAACGCCCGCATGTTCGCCAATGGCGCTGGCGGCTATGGCCAGCAGTCCCTGTGCGGCTCCCTGGGCGGCTGCTGCGCGATCTTCGGCCTGTTCTGCGAGGGCGGCGACGCCGGTAAGCTCCGCAATGAACTGTACGCCTGGTATAAGGAAAAGGCTTTCCCCGAATACCAGCCCGAGTTCAAGGCTCCCACCACCACGGTGGCGCACTCTGTGGATTGCCGTGAATCCGTAAACAAGTACATGGAAGCCACCGGCTTCACCATGGCGGATGACGGCCGCAAGGCTCGCTGCGCCGCCGTGACCGGCGAGACCGCCGCCAAGGCTGTTGAAATCCTGAACGTGCACTTCGGCTATGCTGAGGCTGCTCCCGTGCCCGAAGTGAAGGAAGAGCCCGTGGCTGCGAACGAGTTCATCGGCGAAGCCACCAGCGAGATCGGCGGCCCCATCAAGGTGAAGGTCACTATGGACGGCGACAAGATTGCCAAGATCGACGTGCTGAGCCACAACGAGACTCCCGGCATCTCTGATCCTGCCTTCAAGCTGGCGGATACCATCATTGCCAACAACTCCACCAACGTGGACGCTGTGACCGGCGCGACCAAGACGAGCGAAGCCTTCATCGCCGCCGTCAACGACGCCCTGGCCAAGGCTGGCAAGTAATTTCATCAACCATCAGGCACAACAGCGCCCCGAATGGCTTCGGCCGTCCGGGGCGTTTTGGCGTATAAAAGGCTTGACCAGGAGCAACAACAGAAAATACGGATTTTTAACGATATCAGACTGCGCAAAAGGCAAATTCATAAGCAAATCCGCACATAAATACGAACGAAAATCTTTTTCGATAAAGGTATTGTTTGTGTTTTGAAAACGTGCTATAATACCTTCTGCGCGAAAGCGCAATAACTGACTGGAGGCGTATTCCTATGCGCAAGTTTCTGTCTCTGCTCCTGGCGCTGGCTATGATCATCGCGTGCTGCTCCTTCGCCGCGGCTGAAGCCGCCGAAAAGGCCTATACCGAGCAGGATATCACCATCGATGCCGGCGACCATCAGATCCCCGCGACCCTGACCCTGCCCGTGGGCGCCGAGGGCGAAAGGTTCCCCGCCGTCATCATGCTGCACGGCAACGGCTCCACCCGCCACGAGGCTGGCAATGCCTATGACTACGCCGCCCCCGAAATGGCCAAGGCTGGCATCGCCACCATCCGCTTTGATTACATCGGCAATGGCGACAGCACCAGCGACTATATCGACTTCACCTATGACAAGGGCATCGAGGACGCGATGAAGTGCTACGAATACCTGGCCACGCTGGGCGTTATCGATATGGATCATGTGGGCATCATGGGCTGGAGCCAGGGCGGCCGCCTTGCGCTGCTGACCGCTGCCCGCAACGATGTGTTCACCACCGTGCTGACCTGGGCTGGCGCTTACGACCAGAAGGGCGGCGAGCAGAAGCAGTATGAAATCGCCAAGAAGGATGGCTACTACGAGGTAATCTACGATTGGCGCGCGCCGCTGAAGCAGTCTCCCGCCTACTATGAGTGCGCGATGGCCATCGACTATGCGGCTGAGGTTGCCAACATCAAGGCGCCCATCCTGGCCATCAACGGCAAGGAGGACACCACGGTGCTGCCCGAGACCGCGCAAAAGATTGTCGATGCTTCCACCAATCCGGATTCCAGGGTGCTGCTGCTGGACGGCGCGGATCATACCTTCTGCGTGTTCTCCGGCGACGATACCGTGCTCAAGACCCTGGTGCAGGATACCATCGACTGGTTCAATAAGACCCTGTAAGCGATTGTACGAGGGCTGAAAAAAACCCCCTTTCAGAGCCGCCTGGCTCCGGAAGGGGGTTTTCATAAGCGCTTTTAGCGATGCAGCCCGCCTGGGCTCGTGCGGCGATTGCTATTGCTCCTCCTCGCAAATGACGGCGTTGGAGGTGCTTAGCACCGTCGCATCCACGGATAGCTGAGATACCTCGATTTGATCGCCCACATGGATGGAGGTCAGCAGCGTGGGCGTGGCCACCAGCGTTTCGCTGTCCACATAGGTAGTGGAAAGGGCATGGCCGTCGGCGTAAATCACGCTATAGCGCGTGAAGTTTTCCCCCTTGACCACCAGGCGCTTGCCGTCAAAGTTGGCACGCTCCACAGTAATATCCTTCACGCCCATGCGCATATTGACGCGCGGATAGGGCGCCTGCCCCTCGTAGAGCAGCTTGTCGCCGTAGAGCATATCATATTCCAGCACGGACAGGCCGGAGAGATAATCCGCCTCGCTGCGGCAGCGCTGATGATAGCTGGACAGCACGCCGCCGCTGATGCCGTAGCGCTCCAGCGTGCAGGCGGTCAGCTGATAGGAATGCAGATCCTGATCGACCTTGGGCAGGCTGTCGTCGTTCGTCCAGATCACATATTCGGTGGCCAGCATGGTGCCTGCGCGCAGATCGTCCGCGTCAAAGGCCAGGGCAGGCAGATGATCGCCGTAGATCACCAGCACCACAGGCTCGGGATACTCGCGCAGCGCGTCCAGCAGCTCGCCCAGAAATTCATCGGTTTCGTGCAGCTGATTGATGTAGTATTCAAACTCGTTTTTCAGGCTTGGGTTATCCTCCAGCCCCGTGCTGGTAATCGGGTAGGGCGTTTGCGGCGGATTGCTGCTGTACTTGCCGTGCCCCTGCACTGAGACGGCAAATACCAGATCGCGCTCCTCTCCGCTGCGCAGCGCGTCCAGAATGCAGCCCGTCAGCACCTTGTCGCGGCACCAGCCCAGGCTGTTGGTGGTGTAGTTGGTCATGTATTCCAGGCTGGTAAAGGTATCAAAGCCCAGCATGGCGTACACCTGATTGCGCTCGTAGAAGGTGGCAATATGGTTGTGGATGGCGTGGGCGGTATAGCCCATATTGCGCAGATCATAGGCAATCGTTTCGCAGGTTTCGGATTTCAGGATGGTGCTGTATGGATACTCGCCCGTACCGAAATCGCCCAGGTTCATGCCCGTGATCACTTCAAATTCCACATTGGCCGTGCCGCCGCCAATCATGGGCACATGCAGAAGGCCGGTGGAGCATTCTTCCTTCAGGCGGGTAAAGACGGGCACGGGGTTTTCCGAGCAGGTGACGCTGGTGATGTTGGCGGGATCCAGAAAGGACTCCAGCTGCAAAAATACGAAGTTGGGCAGCTTCTCTGTGGCGGCGGCGGGCTGTGCATCCCCGCCCACATCGGCCAGGATGCCGTCGATCACGTTTTCATCGTAGGTTTCGGGTCGGCGGATGCCACGATCCACTACGCTGCGGCAAAAGCTGTAGGCAAAGCCCGAGCGGTTGTAGCCCGCCACGGGATCGGTATAATCACGGTTGTTCAGGGCGTAGATAGGCGTGATCACCGCCGTCAGGCCGCACAGCGCGGCCAGCAGCAGCAGCGCCGGACGGCGGGCAGGGTGCAGCTTGGGCGCGCGGCGGAACAGAATCACCATGCCCGTAATCAGCGCGGCAACGGCCAGCACAATCAGCGCAATCTGCCACCAGGTGACATAGGACTGCGTGATGGAGAAATTGCTTACGAAGATGACGAAATCATAAAAGTTCAGCGGGGTAATGCGCACCAGGCGGATGCAGCAATCCACAATGGACAACACCACCCAAATCGCGCTGATCAGGGTATAGGCGAACCTGCGCCGCTTTACCAGCAGAGCCAGGGACAGCGTGCAGGCAATCAGCAGCGTGTTGTACAAAAAGGCCAGCGGACGCGTAAAAACATAGCCTGCGGCGGCGATGGGATTGAGGCGGCAAATGGCCTCGGTAACAAAGCTGAGAATCAGCGCCAGCAGCAGACAACGCAGCGCATTCCGCACGTCGGCGCGCGTCAGAAATGCGCGGGCACGCTCGCCGGGGCGCTTGGATTGAGGCTGAAGCATGGGGAAACCTCCGGATAATAAATCAATTCTTAGGCAGCATCAGGCGATAGGCCGAGGGCATGTTTTCAAACACCACCGTCCGGCCTGCGTCTGCGCGTTCGCCATCCAGCGACCAGGGCATATCCTCGGGCATGTGGAACACCGCGCGGGATACGCTTTGGCACACAATCAGGGGATGATCATACTTGCCCCGTGCCAGGCACAAAAGCAGGGATACGGCTTGATAGATGTGCTTGGGTTCGCGCACTAGCAGCAGCTCGTGCCGGCCGTCGTGCAAGGCACTTTCATCCACGGGCAGGCGCAGCGCGCCGCCCAGCGAGCGGGTGTTGCACACCGCGCCAAAGAGAAAGCTGCCGGTGATGGAGGCATCGTCGCCTTCGACCTGCACCGGATAGGGGCGGATGCGGTTCAACTCCCGCGCGCCGGTGAGAATATAGGCAAAATGCCCCAGGCGGTTTTTCATCTTGCGGCCGGTGATGTAGCTGGTGCGCGAAAACGCGCCGAAGCACGCCACATACGAAAACACCTGGCCGTTGAAGCGGCCCGCGTCGATGGGCTGCGCACGGCCCGTCAGGCCGCACTGTGCCGCGTCCATCGCATTGCGGGGCAGACCCGCCGACAGCGCCAGATCGTTGGTGCTGCCCATGGGCACATAGCACAGCGGCGGCGGCGCGGATAGCTGCGTCAGCCCGCCCAGCGTTTCGGATAGTGTGCCGTCCCCGCCGATGCACAAAAGCATGTCGGCCTGCGCGCCCTCTTGCTGGGCAAAGCGCGCCGCATCGCCCGCGCCCTGCGTGTTGCGGATATCGCAATCCCAGCCTGCCTGTGTATAAAGCGCGGAAACGCGCTGCTCATACACGCGACCTTTGCCTTTTCCAGCGGCTGGATTGACAATCATCAGCAGCTTTTTGCTCATGGTACTCCTCCGTAAGTGAAAAGTAGCATGTAATTATAACACTTTGTATTTAAATTGTCTATCCTGCGCGTGCAAACCATGCTTGACAGACGCGAGGCCAGGTGCTATACTGCCTATCGACAAGTGAACACAAAGGCGATGACGAAGACGGATTTGACAGCTTTGTCCTACAGAGAGCCGGGAAGGGTGGAAGCCCGGCGGGCAGCGTCAGGGAATCCTATCACTTCCGAGCTGAAATCCCCAAAGCGGCGCGAGTAGGGATTTCCGTGAAGGCTACGTTAGTGCATAGGGCTTGTTGGAGCCTGAAAGCGGCAGAATTTATTTTCTGCAATTTGAGTGGTACCGCGGGAATTGCGTTTGCAAGGCTCGTCTCAAAGCAATTTGAGACGGGTCTTTTATTATTGCAAAAACAAAGGAGAAGAAACAAGATGAAACTGGGCAAGACAAACAAGGTGCTGGTAAGCTTTATGCTGTTTTCCCTGTTCTTTGGGGCGGGAAATCTGATCTTTCCGCCCTTCCTGGGGCAAAATGCGGGCAGCGCGACGCTGCCGGCCATGCTGGGGTTTTTGCTCACAGCTGTGGTGCTGCCGGTGCTGGGGGTGATTGTGGTGGCGCGCTTTGACGGGCTGGATCGCCTGGCTCAGCAGGTAGGGCCGCGCTTTGCGCTGGTATTTACGCTGCTGATTTACCTGTCCATCGGGCCGGGACTGGGCATTCCGCGCGCGGCCTCCGTGCCCTTTGAGATGGCCGTGGCTCCCTACCTTCCCGAGGATGCAAACGCCACGCTGTGGATGGTGGTGTATTCGCTGCTGTTCTTCCTGGTGGCGCTGTGGCTATGCCTGACGCCGGGCAAGCTGGTTAGCCGCATCGGCCATGTGCTGACGCCAAGCCTGCTGGCGCTGCTGGTGTTCCTGTTTATCAGCTTTCTGGCGCGTGGGCAGGTGGAGGTTGCCGCTCCGCAATCGGCCTATCAGACCGCACCCTTCCTGAAGGGCTTTGCCGAGGGCTATCAGACCATGGATACCATCGCGGCGCTGAACTTCGGCCTGGTCATTTCTACCACGCTGGGCGGCTTCGGGCTGCGTGAAAAGCGCGATCGCCTGCACTATACCCGCCTGGCTGGGCTGCTGGCAGGCGCGATCCTGGCGCTGGTGTATATGATGCTGACCTATATGGGCATGTGCAGCAGCGGCGTTTATCCTATCCAGGAGAACGGCGCGTGGACGCTGCGGTGCATCGTGCATCAGCTGTTTGGCGAGCCGGGCGCGGTGCTGCTGGCCGTCATCTTTACCCTGGCCTGCCTGACCACGTGCGTGGGGCTGATCAATTCCATCTCGCAGTTTTTCTCCACTCTGTTCAAAAAGGTTTCCTATCGCGTCTGGGTGTTTGCAATTACGGGCGTATCCTTCCTGACCTGCAACCTGGGGCTCAATGCCATCCTGAGCATCTCCGTGCCCATCCTCAACGCCATCTATCCTGTTGCCATCGTGCTGATTCTGATGGGTCTGAGCCATGGGCTCTGGCAGCGCAATGTCTATGCGTATCCTTTGACCGCCGCCTGCACGGCCTGCGTCAGCGTACTTTACGCTCTGGACGCCGCCGGGCTTTCGCTCAGCTTTGTCAGTGCGGCGCTCAAACGGCTGCCGCTGTACGAGCTGGGCTTTGGCTGGGTCAGCGTAGCGGCGCTGGCGCTGGCGGTTAGCTTTGCACTTTGTGCGCTCAAGCGCGACAAAAAGGCGGCCTGACCGCCTGTACTTGCCCTGTATACGGCAGCACATTGCTTGTTTTTCGCTGCGCCGCATGGTATAATATGTATGGATCCTGATAAAAATTAGGAGGCAAAAGCTTATGGAACGTCCCAATGCCTGGAAGAATTATGACGATGAAGCGCTGGCTATGCTGGAAGCTGTCAGCGTTCGTTACCGCGATTTTCTGGATCACGGCAAAACCGAGCGCGAATGCGTGACCGAAACGGTCGCCGCCGCGCAGAAGGCTGGCTATGTTGATCTGGATCAGGCCATCGCGCAGCAGCGCGCCCTTAAACCCGGCGACAAGGTATATGTCAATTGCATGGGCAAGGCCGTGATGCTGTTCCACCTGGGAGAGGAGCCGCTGGAAAAGGGCGTCAATATCGTGGGCGCGCACATCGATTCCCCGCGCATCGATATCAAGCAGAACCCCTTCTATGAGGCTGACGATATCGCCTATGCCGATACGCACTATTACGGCGGCATTAAAAAGTATCAGTGGGTCGCCCGCGCCATGGCGCTGCACGGCGTGGTGGCCAAGAAGGACGGCACGCTGGTCAATATCGTGGTGGGCGAGGATGAAAACGATCCGGTCGTGGGCATCTCGGATCTGCTGATCCACCTGTCTGCCGACCAGATGAGCAAGAAGGCCTCCGAGGTGGTCGGTGGCGAGGATCTGGATATCATCCTGTGCGGCCGTCCGCTGCAGGGCGAAGAGAAAGAGCCGGTCAAGGCGCTGCTGCTCAAGATTCTCAAGGAGCGCTATGACATCGAGGAGGAAGATATGCTCTCCGCTGAAATCGAGGCTGTGCCTGCGGGCAAAACGCGCGATTTCGGCCTGGATCGCAGCATGCTGCTGGGCTATGGCCATGACGACCGCGTGTGCGCCTATGCCTCGCTGGAAGCCATCCTGACCCTGCCCGCAGTGCCCAGGTATACCTGCTGCTGCCTGCTGGCCGATAAGGAGGAAATTGGCAGCGTGGGCGCCACCGGCATGCGTGCGCACTACTTTGAAAACGCCATGGCCGAGCTGATCGCCCTGACCACGCCCGCATACAGCGAGCTGACGCTGCGCCGCGCCCTGCGCGCCTGCCGCATGCTCAGCTGCGATGTGAGCGCGGGCTTCGATCCGCTGTACGCCTCCGCCTTTGAAAAGAAGAACGCCGCCCTGATGGGTCATGGCGTGTGCTACAACAAGTTCACCGGCTCGCGCGGCAAGTCCGGCTCCAACGACGCCAACGCCGAGTTCATCGGCCGCCTGCGCAAGATCATGGACGACAACAACGTCACCTGGCAGACGGCGGAGCTGGGCCGTGTGGACGTGGGCGGCGGTGGCACCATCGCCTATATCTGCGCGCTGTACGGCATGGAAGTGATCGACAGCGGCGTGCCTGTGCTGTCCATGCATGCGCCGCAGGAGATCATCAACAAGGCCGACCTGTTCGAGGCTGTCAAGGCCTATCGCGCCTTCATGATCGAGGGATAAAGCCTACATATTAAATTAAAGCCGATGAAAGTCAGCTAAAGCAGTCTTTCATC